>Ga0155950_1046_pt1 | contig 23598 bp, 34 predicted proteins | sample RifCSPlowO2_02_FD_107604 | JGI IMG/M metagenome (GOLD analysis project Ga0155950, IMG submission 107604) | Acidobacteria bacterium RIFCSPLOWO2_02_FULL_67_21
CGACGGCGAACCGGCACTACGCGCACGTGGACTGCCCGGGGCACGCCGACTACATCAAGAACATGATCACGGGCGCGGCGCAGATGGACGGGGCCATTCTGGTGGTGTCGGCGACCGACGGGCCGATGCCGCAGACGCGGGAGCACGTGCTGCTGGCGCGGCAGGTGAACGTGCCGCACCTCGTGGTGGCGCTCAACAAGGTGGATGCGGTGGACGACGCGGAGCTCCTGGACCTGGTGGAGCTGGAAGTGCGGGAGCTGCTGACGAGCTACGGGTTCAAGGGGGACGACATTCCGGTGGTGCGCGTGAGCGCGCTCAAGGCGCTGCAGGGCGATGCGGAGGGGGTGGCGGGCATCCTGAAGCTGATGGAAGCGCTCGATGCCTCGATTCCGATTCCGGAGCGCGAGGTTGACAAGCCGTTCATGATGCCGATCGAAGACGTGTTCTCGATCTCGGGGCGCGGGACGGTGGTGACGGGCCGGATCGAGCGCGGCAAGGTGAAGGTCGGCGAGGAAGTCGAGATTGTCGGGTTCAAGCCCACCGAGAAGAAGGTGGTGACGGGCGTGGAGATGTTCCGCAAGCTCCTGGACGAAGGCGTGGCGGGGGACAACGTCGGGGTGCTGCTGCGCGGCGTGGAGAAGACCGACGTGGAGCGGGGGCAGGTGCTGGCCAAGCCGGGATCGATCAAGGGGCACACGAAGTTCAAGGGCGAGGTCTACATCCTGTCGAAGGAAGAGGGGGGGCGGCACACGCCGTTCTTCAACGGGTACCGGCCGCAGTTCTACATCCGGACGACGGACGTGACGGGCGTGCTGAAGCTGCCCGAGGGCGTCGAGATGGTGATGCCGGGGGACAACACGCCGATCACGGGCGAGCTGATTACGCCGGTGGCGATCGAGAAGGGCAGCCGGTTCGCGATTCGCGAGGGCGGCCGGACGGTCGGTGCGGGCACCATCACGGAGATTATCGAGTAACTCCCAACTCCCAAGACGCCAACTCCCAGGAGCTTGGGAGTTGGAAGTTGGGCGTTGGGGTTTGACGGGATTCAACCAATGGCCATGTTCAGCGACAAGATCCGGATCCGTTTGAAGGCGTACGACGCGCGGATTCTCGACCAGTCGACCGGTGAGATCGTCGAGACGGCGAAGCGGACGGGCGCGCAGCTGGCGGGTCCGATCCCGCTGCCGACCTCGAAAAACAAGTGGACGGTCCTCCGGTCGCCGCACGTCGACAAGAAGTCGCGCGAGCAGTTCGAGATCCGGACCCACAAGCGCCTGATCGACATCTTCGAACCGACGTCGCAGACGGTCGATGCGCTCATGAAGCTCGACCTGCCCGCCGGCGTCGATGTGGAGATCAAGGCGTTCGGGAAGGAACACGGCAAGTAGAGGCGGACCTTCAGGTCCGCCTGACAGGATTAGGCGATGGTGACAGGACTCATCGGCAAGAAGGTCGGGATGACGCAGCTGTTCGATGCGGACGGCACCGTGCATCCCGCGACGGTGCTCAAGGCGGGCCCCTGTGTGGTGGCTCAGGTCAAGACCGTCGATCGTGACGGGTACGAAGCCGTGCAGCTCGGACTGGTCGACGGCCGGAAGAGCCGGGAGAACAAGCCGACCGAGGGGCACTTCAAGAAGGCGGGCGTGCCGCCGACGCGCATCCGCCGGGAAGTGACGCTCAAGGCGGGCGCCGATCCGGTGAAGGCCGGCGACCAGGTGAGCGTCTCGATTTTCGCCGACGGGGACCGCGTGGACGTGATCGGCACGAGCCGCGGCCGCGGGTTTCAGGGCGTCGTCAAGCGGCACCACTTCCGCGGCGGCCGTGCGACGCACGGGTCGATGTTCCATCGTGCGCCCGGATCGATCGGGGCCTCGTCGTACCCCTCGCGCGTGGTGAAGGGGATGCGCATGGCCGGCCATATGGGTGATGCGCGCACCACCGTCCGCAACCTGAAGGTCATCCGCGTGGATGCCGACAACCACCTGCTGCTCGTGGAGGGCGCCGTGCCGGGCGGCCCGAACAGCGTGGTCGTCATCCGCAAGGCGATCGCGGCCAAGCCCATCCGCGTGGCGCAGGCGGAGCCGGTGAAGAAGAAGGGCAAGAAGTAAGGCCTCAGGGCCCAGGGCTCTGGCCTCAGGAAGAGATCATGACTGTTGATGTCGTGAACCAGCAGAACGAAAAGGTCGGCTCGCTCGACCTGCGGGACGATGTGTTCGGCGGGCGGATCAAGGTCGACCTGATCCATGAATCGGTCGTTCGCGCCAATGCGGCGGAGCGCCGCGGCACGCACGCCACCAAGACCCGGGGGCTCGTCAGCGGCAGCGGGAAGAAGCCGTGGCGGCAGAAGGGCACCGGCCGGGCGCGCGTCGGCGAGATCCGGAATCCGCTGTGGCGGAAGGGCGGCACCGTCTTCGGCCCGCAGCCGCGCAGCTATGCCTATCAGCTGCCGCGGAAGGTGGAGAAGGGCGCGCTGAAGGCCGCGCTCGCCCAGAAGCTGCGCGATCAGCAGGTCATCGTCGTCGACGCGCTCAGCGTCGGCGAGATCAAGACCAAGGCGGCGGTAGAGATGCTGCGCCGGCTCGGCGTGGACGGCAGGGCGCTGCTCGTGGACGTCAAGCCCGAGGACAAGCTCACGCTCTCGGTACGCAACATCGAGGGCGTGCGGGTCCTGCCGAGCAACCGCGTGAGCGCGCGCGACGTGATCAACACGCGGCGCGTGGTGCTGACGAAGGCCGCGCTGGAGAAGCTGCAGGAAGCGCTGGGATCGTTATGAAGCTCACAGACGTGATCCGGCGCCCGATCATCACCGAGAAGACGACGGTCCTCCGCGAGGAGGGGCGGACGCTGGTGTTCGAGGTGGCGAAGGACGCCAACAAGCTGGCCATCAAGCGGGCCGTCGAGACGCTGCTCGGGTCGAAAGTCGAGAGCGTGCGGACCTCGGTCGCCCACGGCAAGGTCAAGCGCCAGGGCCGGTACGCCGGCCGGCGCGCGGACTGGAAGAAGGCGTACGTGAAGCTGCGGGAAGGCGAGAAGCTTCCCGAGTTCCTGCAGGGCGCCTAGAAGGGTCATCGAGATATGCCCATACGCAAGTACAACCCGACATCGCCGGGCACGCGGTTCCGCACGGTGCAGACGTTCGATGAGATCACGACGAGCGAGCCGTATCGGCCGCTCACCGAGACGCTGCACCGGTCCGGCGGCCGCAACAACCGCGGGGAGCTGACGTCGTGGTGGCGCGGCGGCGGGCACAAGCGGCTGTACCGGATCATCGATTTCAAGCGGGACAAGAAGGACATTCCTGGAAAGATCGCCACGGTCGAGTACGACCCGAACCGATCGGCGCGGATCGCGCTCGTCACGTACGCCGACGGCGAGAAGCGGTACATCCTGCAGCCGCTGGGCATCAAGGTCGGCGACACGGTGATTGCCGGCGACCACGTGGACATCCTGCCGGGCAACTGCCTGCCGCTCAAGAACATCCCGCTCGGCACCATGATCCACAACGTGGAGCTGCGTCCGGGCAAGGGAGGACAGCTGGCACGCAGCGCCGGGTCGTCGGTGCAGCTCGTCGCCCGTGAGGGCGAATATGCCTCGGTGAAGCTGCCGTCGGGCGAGATTCGGAAGATCAACATCGAGTGTGTCGCCACGATCGGGCAGGTCGGCAATCTCGACCACGAGAACGTGTCGATCGGGAAGGCCGGCCGCAGCCGGTGGCTGGGCAAGCGGCCGCACGTGCGCGGCGTGGCGATGAACCCGGTCGACCACCCGCTCGGCGGCGGTGAAGGCAAGACCTCCGGCGGGCGCCACCCGGTGTCCCCGTGGGGCCAGCCGACCAAGGGATTCAAGACGCGCCGGCGCAAGGACACCGATCGGTTCATCGTCCAGCGGAGAACCAAGTAGGCCGGGTCCTGTGGACCCGGCATGAGAGCCATATGAGTCGTTCACTGAAGAAGGGGCCGTTCATCGATACGTCGCTGCTCGAGAAGATCGAGGCGATGAACCGCGTCAATGAGAAGAAGGTCGTCAAGACCTGGTCGCGCCGGTCGACGGTGATTCCCGAGATGGTCGGCCACACCCTTGCCGTGCACAACGGGAAGAAGTTCATCCCGGTGTACGTGACCGAGAACATGGTGGGTCACAAGCTCGGCGAGTTCGCGCCGACCCGCGCGTTCAAGGGGCACACGACGAAGACGGAGAAGGCGGCGGCGACCGCGGCGGCGGCGCCGGCCGGTGCCGGCGCGGGGGCCGGCGGTGGCGCCGCGGCGGGCGGCGGCGCCGGCACAGGAGCGAAGGCATGATTCAGGCGCAGGCCACCGCACGCGGCATTCGCACCTCCGCGCAGAAGGCCGGGCTCGTCTGCGCCCTCATTCGCGGCAAGGGCGTCAATCACGCGCTGGCGACGCTGCAGTTCACCCGGAAGACGATCGCGCGCGAGCTCGCGAAGGTGCTGCGGTCGGCGGTCGCCAACGCGCAGCAGAAGGAAGGGTTCAGCGGCGACGTCGAGCGGCTCTATGTGGAGGCGTGCTATGCCGACCAGGGGCCGTCAATGAAGCGCGTCCGCCCGGCGCCGATGGGGCGCGCGTTTCGCGTCACCAAGCGGACGGCACACCTGACCGTGCGCGTGGCGGAGCGTCCGCTGAAGATCGCGCGCGTGGCCGACGAGGGCGATGCGGCGGCGAAGCCGGCGCGTGCGCGGAAGCCGGCCAGGAAGGCCGCTGCGGCTCGGGCGTGAGGAATGGCACACGAAGGCCACGTCGTGACCTTCGCGATCGTCGTGGATTTCGTGGTTAAGGATTAGGAGACAACGTGGGCCAGAAGGTTCACCCGTACGGATTCCGTCTCGGCTTCAACAAGACGTGGCGCTCGCGGTGGTACTCGGATCGGGACTACGCGAAGCTGCTCCACGAGGACCTCGCGCTGCGGAAGGACCTGAAGACGCGGTTTTCCCATGCCGGGGTCTCCCGGATCGAGACCGAGCGCGCGGCGAACAAGCTGAAGATCGACATCTACACCTCGCGGCCGGGCATCATCATCGGCCGCAAGGGAACCGAAGTCGACAAGCTGAAGCAGGAGATCCAGAAGCGCACGAGCCGCGAGGTCTTCATCAACATTCAGGAGATCCAGAAGCCGGAGCTCGAGGCGCAGCTCATTGCCGAGTCGGTCGCGGTGCAGCTCGAAAAGCGCGTCGCGTTCCGGCGGGCGATGCGGAAGGCCGTGGAATCGGCGCTCCGCTTCGGCGCGCGCGGGATCAAGGTGCGGGTGTCGGGCCGGCTGAACGGCGCGGAAATCGCGCGCTCCGAGTGGTACCTCCACGGGCAGCTCCCGCTGCAGACGTTGCGCGCGGACATCGACTACGGGTTCGCGGAGGCGAGTACGACGTACGGCCAGATCGGCGTCAAGGTGTGGCTGTACAAGGGCGAGCGGCTGGTGCCGCGGACGGGACGCGACGAGGAGTACCGGGATCGATCGCCGCGCCGGCCGTCACCAAGACCGTAACCACGAAGGCCACGATGTTCGCGACGGGCACGAGTATGAAAAGGGCGTCTCGCGAGCGTCGAGATCTTCGTGAACGCCGTGGTTAAGGAATTGTCATCATGTTGATGCCGAAGAAGGTCAAGTACAGGAAGCAGCAGCGGGGACGCATGGCCGGCAAGGCCTGGCGCGGGTCGGACGTCTCGTTCGGCGATTACGGGCTCAAGGCCATGGAGCCGTGCTGGCTGACCGACCGGCAGATCGAAGCCGCGCGGGTGGCGATGACCCGCTTCATCAAGCGCGGCGGGAAGATCTGGGTGCGCGTGTTTCCCGACAAGCCGATCACCAAGAAGCCGCAGGAAACGCGCATGGGCAAGGGCAAGGGCGCGCCCGAGCAGTGGGTCTGCGTGATCCGGCCGGGCCGGATCATGTTCGAGATGGAAGGCGTCACCGAGAAGGAAGCCCGGCGCGCCATGCAGCTGGCGGCGGCGAAGCTGCCGATCAAGACGAAGTTTGCCGCCCGCTTCGGCCAGGAGGCGGCGTCATGAAGCCGGCCGAGATCCGTGAGCTGACCCTCGACGACCTGCGCGCCCGCGTGCAGGAGCTCGGCGACCAGATCTTCCGGCTTCGCATTCAGAAGTCGATGGGCCAGCTCGAGGCGCCGGCCAAGGTCCGCCAGGTCCGCCGCGATCTGGCGCGCATCAGGACGATTCTGCGGGAAAAGGAACAGTAGGCATGAGCGTCAAGTCACAGCTGACGGGCACCGTCGTCAGCGACAAGATGGACCGGACCGTGGTGGTCGCCGTCGAGCGCCAGGTGCGGCACGCCCTGTACGGCAAGAGCCAGCGCAAGACGTCGACGTTCATGGCGCACAACGAGCACAACGAGGCGCACGTGGGCGATACGGTCGCCATCGCCGAGTCGCGTCCGCTCAGCCGCCGCAAGCGCTGGGTCGTCACGCGGGTCGTCGCCAAGGCGCCGAAGGTCTGAGGAGGGCACCATGATTCAAATGCGCTCCATCCTGGACGTGGCCGATAACTCCGGCGCGCGGAAGATCGCCGTGATCAACCCGATCGGCGGGTCGGCGGGCCGCTACGCCCGGCTCGGCGACATCGTCACCGCCTCGGTGAAGGAGGCGACGCCGGACGGGACCGTGAAGAAGGGGCAGGTCGTCAAGGCGGTGATCGTCCGCACGGCCAAGGAACAGCGGCGCCGTGACGGCAGCTATATCCGGTTCGACCGCAATGCCGCGGTGCTGGTCAACGACCAGCACGAGCCGATCGGCACCCGCGTGTTCGGGCCGGTCGCGCGTGAGCTCCGCGAACGGCGCTTCATGAAGATCATTTCGCTCGCGCCGGAGGTGTTGTAGGCCCTATGGCAATACTGCAGACACCGATTCGCCGCAACGACACCGTCGTCGTCACGGCGGGCAGGGATCGGGGGAAGCGCGGGCGCGTGCTCAAGGTGCTTCCCGAGAAGAACCGCCTGATCGTCGAAGGCGTCAACATGATCAAGCGGCACACGCGGCCGAATCCGCAGCGCAACATCAAGGGCGGGATCGTCGAGCGCGAGGCGTCGCTGCATGCGAGCAACGTGCAGCTCGTGTGCCCCGAGTGCGGCAAGATGACGCGCATCGGCCGGCGCCTGCTCAACGACGGCCGGAAGGTGCGCGTCTGCCGCAAGTGTGAAGGAGTGGTCGACAAATGAGCCGGCTCAAGGAGCGGTATCAGAAGGAAGTCGCGCCGGCCCTCAAGAAGGAGTTCGCGTACCCGAATGTGATGGCGATTCCCCGGCTCGAGAAGATCGTCATCAACATGGGGCTCGGCGAGGCGACGCAGAACGCGAAGGTGACCGAGACCGGCGCCGACGAGCTCGGGCGGATCACCGGGCAGAAAGCCGTCGTCCGGCGGGCGACGAAGTCCATCGCCCAGTTCAAGTTGCGGAAGGGGATGCCGATCGGCGCGATGGTGACACTGCGCGGCGAGCGGATGTACGAGTTCCTCGACCGCCTGATCAGCATTGCGCTGCCGCGCGTCCGCGACTTCCGGGGCGTGTCCCCGAAGGGGTTTGACGGCCGCGGCAACTACACGCTCGGGCTGCGCGACCAGCTGATCTTTCCCGAGATCGACTACATGAAGGCCGACAAGACGCGCGGCATGAATGTCTCGATGGTCACGACCGCCCGGACGGATGAAGAGGCGCGCAAGCTCCTTCAGCTGATGGGCATGCCTTTCAGGACGAACTGACAGATGGCAACCACTGCAAAGATGGCGAAAGAGCGCAAGACGCCCAAGTACCGGATTCGTCTGCGCAACCGGTGCAAGCTCTGCGGACGGCCGCGGGCGTTCATGCGGAAGTTTTCGATGTGCCGCCTTTGCTTCCGCAAGCTGGCGCTCGAAGGCGACGTGACCGGAGTGATCAAGAGCTCCTGGTAAATCCCAAACCCCAAACCCCAAGACCCAATTGGGATTTGGTCGTTGGGATTTGGGATGTGAAACGAGAACACAGAGATGACCGATCCGATTTCCGACATGCTGACCCGTATTCGCAACGGCGTGTCCGCCAAGCACACGCGTGTGGACGTGCCGGCGAGTAAGCTGAAGGTCGAGATTGCGCGGATTCTGCAGGACGAAGGCTACATCCAGGGGTACACCCTGGTGGAGGCACCGTCCGAGCGCCCCGGCCGCCAGCCGCGTCAGCTGATTCGTGTGTTTCTGAAGTACGGCCCGCGCGGGGAGAAGGTGATCAGCGGCATCGAGCGCATCAGCCGGCCGGGCCGCCGCGTCTATCTCGGCGTCGAGGACGTGCCGGCCGTGCTCGGAGGCCTGGGAACGAGCATCCTCACGACCTCGCGCGGCGTGATGACCGGCCGCGCCGCGCGCAAGGCGGGCGTCGGCGGCGAGGTGCTCTGTAACGTCTGGTAAGGCGGGTTCAACGATGTCTCGAATTGGGAAGAAACCGATCGCGATTCCGAAGGGCGTGACCGTCACGATCGCGCCCGACGCGGTGGAGATTCAGGGGCCGAAGGGCACGCTGCGCCAGGTGCTCCCGCCGGGAATCGTCTTCGCGCAGGAGAACGGCAGCCTGGTGGCCAGGCTGCAGCGCGAGGACCCCGGGCTGGGCAAGTTCCACGGGCTGGCGCGCAGCCTGGTCGCCAATGCGGTGGCCGGTGTCGCCGAGGGTTTCAAGCGGGAGCTCGACATCGTCGGCATCGGGTACCGCGCCGAGCTCAAAGGCAAGCAGGTCCATTTCGCCCTCGGCTACTCGCACCCGGTCGTCTTCGAGATCCCCAACGGGATCGACATCGCGATCGAGAAGCAGACGCACATCACGGTCACGGGCCCGGACCGCCAGCTGGTCGGCCAGGTGGCCGCGAACATCCGCCGGCTGCGGAAGCCCGATCCGTACAAGCAGAAGGGCGTGCGGTACACGGGCGAAGTGCTGAAGAAGAAGGTCGGCAAGACCGGAGCCTGACGATGAAGATCAAGACGAAAGAAGATCGCCGCGACCGCATCAAGTACCGCATCCGCAAGCGGGTGCGCGGGACCGAGGCCCGCCCGCGGCTGACCGTCTACCGCAGCGTCGCGCACGTGTACGTGCAGGTGGTCGACGACATGACCGGACGCACCATCGCGTCGGCATCGAGCCTCGAGCCGAAGACCTCGGCCGCGTTCCCCACGCAGGCCCGGGGCGGCAACATCGCCGGCGCGCAGGCGATCGGCAAGACGATCGCGCAGCGGCTGCTCGAGAAGGGCGTCACGCGGGTGGTGTTCGACCGCAACGGGTTTCTCTATCACGGACGCGTGAAGGCGGTCGCCGACGCCGCGCGCGAAGCCGGTCTGGAGTTTTAGTGGGATGGGCGCACAGCCGAAGCAAGGGCCTGAATCCCGGATGCTGAGCGAAGCTCGGCGCGCCGCGACAACGGCGCGGCGCGAAGAGACGCTCGGAAGGAAGGTCCAGTAAATGGCGATGATGAACCGGATGCGCGAGAAGATCGACCCCGCGCAGCTCGATATCAAGGATACGGTCGTGTCGATCAACCGCGTCACCAAGGTCGTCAAGGGCGGCAAGAACCTGAGTTTCAGCGCCCTCGTCGTCGTCGGCGACGGCCGCGGCGTCGTGGGGTTTGGCGTCGGGAAAGCGAAGGAAGTGCCGTCGGCGATCAAAAAGGGAATTGAGGCGGCGAAGAAGAACCTGATTCGCGTGCCGCTCAAGGGCACGACGATTCCCCACCAGGTGGTCGGCAAGTTCGGCGCCGGCAGCGTGCTGCTGAAGCCGGCGCCCGAGGGAACGGGGCTCATTGCGGGCGGCGCGGTGCGCGCGGTCGTGGAATCGGCGGGGATTCAGAACGTGCTCACGAAATCGCTCGGGTCTGCCAATCCCCATAACGTCGTGCGCGCGACGTTCTCGGGGCTGATGGGCCTCAAGGATCCAGCGCAGGTGGCGCGGTTCCGCGGCAAGGAAGAGGCCGAGCTGGTTGGCGCCTGAGCCGCCCCCATCACAAGGCACAGGTCACAATGGCGAAGAAGACGGCAAAGGCGCAGACGGCGAAGACGCTGAAGGTCACGCTCGTGCGGAGCACGATCGGCTTCAACGAGACCCAGGCGAAGACGGTCGAGGGGATGGGGTTGCGGCGGATCCGCCACACCGTCGAGCTGCCCGACACGCCTGCCACGCGCGGGATGATTCACAAGGTGCGCCACCTCGTCACGGTGCAGGAGTAGAGGCGGACCTTCAGGTCCGCCTGAGAGAAAAACGATGGATCTCAGTAATCTGAAACCGGCGGAGCGGTCGAAGTTCTCCCGGAAGCGCGTCGGCCGCGGCCACGGGTCGGGCACGGGTGCGCAGGCGGGCCGCGGCCACAAGGGCGCGAAATCGCGCTCCGGCTTCAAGTTCAAGCGTGGCTTCGAGGGCGGCCAGATGCCGCTCCATCGCCGGGTGCCGAAGCGCGGCTTCCATAACGAGTTTAGGACCGAGTACGCCGTGGTGAACCTCGACGCGCTGGCGGAGCGCTTCGATGCGGGCACCGTGGTGACACCGGAGCTGCTCCGTGAAATGGGCCTCGTTCGAAGCAAACGTCAGCCGATCAAGGTGCTGGCGCGCGGCGACATCAGCAAGAAGCTCACGGTGCGGGCACACAAGTTCAGCGGGAAGGCCGCAGAGAAGATCGCGGCGGCCGGCGGCGCGGCGGAAGCGATCGGGCAGTAGTCAGTCGTAGAGGCGGACCTTGAGGTCCGCCTGTGAACATAGAGAACGATGGATAACGCGCTCAAGAACCTGTTCGCCGTTGCCGATCTGCGCAACCGCGTGCTCTTCACGCTGGCGATCCTCGGGGTGTACCGCGTCGGGGGCGTCATTCCCACGCCGGGGGTCAACACCGAAGCGCTGGCGCTTCTGGCCGAGCAGACGCGCAACACGATGTTCGGGCTGTACAACATGTTTTCGGGCAACAACCTCGCGCAGATGACCGTCTTCGCACTGGGCGTCATGCCGTACATCAGCGCGTCGATCATTCTGCAGCTCCTGACGGTCGTCTGGCCGACCCTTGAGCGGATCTCGAAGGAAGGCGAGCTGGGGCGACGCAAGATCACCCAGTACACGCGGTATCTGACGCTCGGCCTCGCCATCGTGCAGTCGCTCGGCATCGCCTTCTTCCTCGAGCGGCAGACGCAGGTGGCCGGCGGTCTTCCGCTCGTCTTCGACCCGGGCTGGGGCTTCCGTTTCATGTGCGTGCTCACGATGACGACGGGCACGATGTTCGTCATGTGGCTGGGCGAGCAGATCACCGAGCGGGGGATCGGCAACGGCATGTCGCTGCTGATTTTCGCCGGCATCGTGGTTGGGCTGCCGTCGGCGGTCCTGACGACCCTCGATCAGATGCGCACGGGGCAGATGAGCCTTCTGCGAGTCCTGTTCCTGCTGGTCATGATGGTGGTGGTCGTCGGCGCGATCATCTTCGTCGAGCGGGGACACCGGCGCATCACGGTGCAGTACGCGAAACGGGTGGTCGGGCGGCGCCAGTATGGCGGCGCCAGCACGCACATCCCGCTCAAGGTGAATACGGGCGGCGTCATTCCCGTGATCTTTGCGTCGTCGATTCTGGCGTTTCCGGCCACGGTGGCGATGATGTTCGAGAGCGGGACGTGGGGCCGCGCCGTCGCCGATCAGCTCGCCTACGGCATGCCGCTCTACAATCTGCTGTACGTCGTCGGCATCGTCTTCTTCTGCTACTTCTACACGGCGATCATCTTCAATCCCGATGATGTCGCCGAGAACATGCGGAAGTACGGCGGGTTCATTCCCGGCATCAGGCCCGGCAAGCGTACGGCGGAGCACATCGACACGATCCTCGCTCGGCTCACGCTGGTCGGCGCGCTGTACCTGGCGTGCGTGGCGCTGCTGCCGGAGTTCCTGCTGACCGGGTTCCGGGTGGCGCCGATCCCATTCATCGGCGAGCAGCTCGACGCGATGCTGCCGTCGTGGATCACCCAGGGCGCCGGGGTCACGTTCTATTTCGGGGGCACGTCGCTCCTGATCGTGGTCGGCGTGGCCATGGACACCGTCAACCAGGTGGAGTCGCAGCTCATCATGCGCCACTATGACGGGTTCATGAAGAAGACGCGCATTCGCGGCCGGAGAGGATAGGCGCGTCGAATGCCGCTGAACCTCATCATGCTCGGGGCGCCAGGCGCGGGGAAGGGCACGCAGGCGGAGCGGGTCGCACGGCAGCACGGAGTGCCGAAGATCTCGACCGGAGACATGCTGCGCGACGGCATCCGCCAGGGGCTGCCGCTGGCCCTGGTGGCCAAGGCGAAGATGGATCGCGGCGAGCTCGTGGACGACGACACGATGATCGGGATCGTGCGGGAGCGGCTCTCGCGGCCGGATGCGGTCAACGGGTTCGTGCTCGACGGGTTTCCACGGACGGTGGCGCAGGGACGCGCGCTCGACGGGCTGATGTCGGAGCGCGGCAGCGGGCCGCTGATGGTCATCGACATCGTCGTGCCCGAGGACGAGATCGTCCGGCGGCTGGCCGTCCGGCGGATCTGTTCGAAGTGCGGGACCAACGCGGATCCGGCCGACGCGGAGCCGACCTGCCGCACGTGCGGCGGGACGCTCGTGCACCGGAGTGACGACGACGAGCGCGTCGTGCGGGAGCGGCTCCGGGTATACGAGGGGCAGACGAAGCCGCTCGTGGACTACTACCGGAGCCGTCCGACATTCGGGACCGTGAATGGGGCGCAGTCCCCGGACCGCGTCGCCGAAGAGCTCGAGGCGACCATCGCGGATGCGGCGCGGGCGGCGGCGGGCGCCTCGCTCGGGGCTCGAGGGTAGCCATGATTGTCTGCCGCTCGCATGCCGAGATCGAGAAGCTGCGCCGGGTCAACCAGGTCGTCGCGCGGATTCTGTTCGAGCTGCGGGGGATGGCGGTGCCGGGCGCCACGACGAAGGAGATCGATGCGGCCGCCGAACGCCTCGTGCGGGAGGCGGGCGCGGAGCCGGCGTTCAAGGGGTACCACGGATACCCGGCAACGGTCTGCGCCTCGGTGAACGAACAGGTGGTGCACGGGATCCCCTCGCCACGCCGGCTGGTCGAGGGCGACGTGCTCTCGCTCGACATGGGCGCGCGGCTGGACGGCTTCTTCGGCGATTGCGCGGTGACGGTGCCGGTCGGCCCCATCGTCCCGCAGGCGCAGACGCTGCTGCGCGTCACCGAGGAGGCGCTGTTTCAGGGCATCGAGGCGGTGAAGCCGGGCAGCCGGGTATCGGACATCGGAGCGGCGGTGCAGCAGCACGTCGAGGCGAGCGGCTTTTCGGTGGTGCGTGAGTTCGTCGGGCATGGGATCGGCACGGCCCTTCATGAGGAGCCGCAGATCGCCAATTACGGGCCTGGCGGGCGGGGGCCCCGGCTGGCCGAGGGCATGGTGCTGGCCATCGAGCCGATGGTGAACGCAGGCGGTGCGGGAGTGAAGGTCCTCGCCGACGGATGGACGGCGGTGACCCGCGACGGGAGCCTGTCGGCCCACTTCGAGCACACGGTGGTGGTGACGCCGGACGGCTGCGAGATCCTCACGCGGCTCGACGTGGATCGCGGCGCGAAGACGGACGTGGGGCGAGCCACGGCACCCCATCGCGCAGGCGCGATGGGGACCCCGCAGGGCGGCTCGCCTGCGCGGGCCTGACCCGCCTTCGCCAGGGCGGCGGCGGGCGGGGCGGTGGATGGAGGAGCGGCAGGTCGAGGGCGTCGTGGAAGCGCAGTTGCCGAGCGGGCTGTATCGGGTGGAGATCGCCGGCAGCCGTGTCACGGCGCACGTCGGCGGCGGAGCCGGGCGGAATTTCATCCGGGTGCTTGTCGGCGACCGGGTGGTGGTGGAGTTGACGGCGCGCGACCTGACACGCGGGCGCATTGTGAGAAAGCTGTAGACGTATGAAAGTCAGAGCATCGGTCAAGCGGATTTGTGACAAGTGCAAGATCGTGCGCCGCCGGGGCGTGGTACGCGTGATCTGCACCAACAGCAAACACAAGCAGAGGCAGGGGTAAGGCGATGGCGCGTATTGCCGGTATCGACCTTCCGCGGACCAAGCGGATCGAGATCGGGCTCACCTATATCTACGGCATCGGCCGGAAACGGTCCAATGACATCCTCGTCAATGCCGGCGTGAGCCCCGACGTCCGCGTCAAGGATTTGTCGGAAGAGGACGTTCGAAAGATCAGCCGCGTGCTCGAAGAGCAGGCCGGCGTCGAGGGAGACCTCCGCAAGGAGATCTCGATGAACATCAAGCGGCTGATGGAGATCGGCTGCTACCGTGGCCTGCGGCACCGCCGGAACCTGCCCGTCCGGGGGCAGCGCACGCGCACGAACGCCCGGACGCGCAAGGGCCCGCGCAAGGGCGCGATTGCGAAGAAGAAGACCGTTTAGGGGTACGTAGGGCGGGTTCCACGGCGAGGAGCGATGGGTCGAGCCGTGGACCCGCCGGAGTCAACGAATGGCAAAAACTGACGCAACGGCGCCTGCCGGCGCCGAGAAGAAGGGCGAAGGCGGCCCCAAGAAGCCGCGCAAGACGTTCAAGAAGCGCGGTGAGAAGCGCGTGGTGCACCACGGCTACGTGCACATCCACGCGTCCTTCAACAACACGCACGTCACGATCACCGATACCGAGGGGAACGTGATCGCGTGGTCGAGCGCCGGCGGCATCGGGTTCAAGGGCTCGCGCAAGGGCACGCCGTTCGCCGCGACGCAGGCCGCCATGGCGGCCGGCAACGCCGCCAAGAACTTCGGGCTGCGATCGGCGGATGTGCGGGTCAAGGGGCCCGGCTCGGGCCGGGAATCGGCGATTCGCGCGCTCCAGACCGTCGGCATCGAGGTCAAGTCGATCCGCGACGTGACGCCGATTCCGCACAACGGCTGCCGCCCCACGAAGAGGAGAAGAGTCTGATTCATGGCTAGATACATTGGACCCGTCTGCCGCCTCTGCCGCCGCGAGGGGATGAAGCTCTTCCTCAAGGGCGAGCGGTGCTACACCGAGAAGTGCGGGATCGAGAAGCGCAACTTCGCGCCCGGGCAGCACGGCAAGACGCGCAAGTCGAAGCTGGTCGGCTACGGCGTGCAGCTGCGCGAGAAACAGAAGGTCAAGCGCATCTACGGCGTCCTGGAGGACCAGTTCCGCCGCTACTTCGAGCAGGCCGAGCGGACGCGCGGGATCACGGGCGAGACGCTGCTCCAGCTGCTCGAGCGCCGGCTCGACAACGTCGCCTACCGCCTCGGATTCGCGACGTCACGACCGCAGGCGCGGCAGCTCGTGCGGCACGGCCACTTCACCGTGAACGGCCGCAAGGTCGACATTCCGTCGTACTCGGTGAAGCCCGGCGACGTGGTTGCCATCCGCGAGCGCAGCCGGAAGAACGCGATCATCGCGCACGCGCTCGAAGAGGTGAAGGGGCGCGGCGTCCCGGAGTGGCTCCAGTTCGACGCCGAAGCGCTGTCGGCGAAGGTCAGCGCCGTTCCGACCCGCGAGCAGATCAACCTGCCCGTGCAGGAGCAGCTGATCGTGGAGCTCTACAGCAAGTAGGCAGTAGGCAGTAGGCAGTCCACTGCGAACTGCCAGCTGCCTACTGCCTACTGAATCGCACCCGTCGGCCCGCAGCTTACGGACCTGCAGCGGGAGGCCGGCGGGACAACACGTGCAGGTCTGGAGGCCGGGGCTGCCGGCCCGTTAGCGAAAGGACATACCGATGCTCTGGAAAGGCTTTCAGCGTCCCAAGCGGCTCGATTTCGAGCGCGACACGATTACGGATCGATTCGGCCGGTTCTACGCCCAGCCGTTCGAGCGCGGCTTCGGCACGACGATCGGCAACGCGCTGCGGCGCGTGCTGCTGTCGTCGATCGAGGGCGCGGCGATCACGGCCGTCAAGATCGACGGCGTGCTGCACGAGTTCTCGCCGATTCCCGGTGTGGTCGAGGACGCGACCGACATCATCCTGAACCTCAAGCAGATTCCGCTCAAGCTCCACACCGACACGACCAAGACGCTCTATCTGCGCGTCGACAAGCCGGGCGCCGTGCGGGCGAAGGACATCGACGCCGACGCCGACGTGGAGATCCTCGAGCCCGAGGCCCACATTGCCACGGTGTCCGACGGCGGCAAGCTCCATATGGAGCTGCGGATGAAACGTGGCCGCGGCTACGTGTCGGCCGACAAGAACTTCGACGAGGATCTCGGCATCGGATGGATTCCGATCGACGCGGTGCATTCGCCGGTCAAGAAGGTCAATTATCTGGTCGAAGCGGCGCGGCTCGGCCAGACGACCGACTATGACAAGCTGACGATCGACGTCTGGACGAACGGCTCGGTCACGGCGCGTGACGCCGTGTCGCTCGCCGCGAAGCTGATTCGCGATCACCTCAATATCTTCATCAACCTCGAGGACGCCGACGAGGAGATGCAGGAGGCCCAGGCGGATCAGCACCGCGCGGTCGTCACCAACGAGAACCTGGATAAGAGCGTCGAGGAGCTCGAGCTGTCCGTGCGGTCGTACAACTGCCTGAAGAACGCGAATATCCGGACGATCCGCGAGCTCGTGCAGAAGACCGAGGCCGAGATGCTCCGCACCAAGAACTTCGGCCGGAAGTCGCTCAACGAGATCAAGGAAATCCTGCACGGGATGGGGCTGAGTCTCGGCATGCGCCTCGATCAGCCGGTCCAGGTGCATCAGGAGTAGGCAGGGCCCATGAGACACAACGTCGCACATCGGAAGCTCGGCCGCGTGACCGAGCATCGCCTGGCCCTCCTGCGGAACCAGGCGATCGCGCTGCTGCGGCACGAGCGCATCGAGACCACGGTGCCGAAGGCCAAGGAGCTGCGTCCATTCGTCGAGCGCCTCATCACGATCGCCAAGCGCGGGGTGGCATCCGGCGACGCGAACGGCAAAGCGCTGCACGCGCGGCGTATGGTGCTGGCCGAGCTGCCCGACCGGGCGGTCGTCGGAAAGCTGTTCGACACGATCGCACCGAGATTCGCCGAACGGGCAGGTGGCTACACACGGATTCTCCGCGTCGGCTTCCGGCGTGGTGATGCGGCGGAAGTGGCGCAGATCGAGCTCGTCGGCAGCGAGTACAACCCGAAGGCGGGCCAGGAGAAGAGCGCCGAAAGGGAGGCCTCCAGGGCGAAGTCCAAGGGGGTCGGCGATCGGCTCAAGGCGGCAGCCCAGCGGATCCGCGGCAGGAAGGACGAAGGCGGCTCCAAGGGGCAGGCCGGCGGACAGACCCGCGGCGCGACGCGGAAGAGCACGACGCCGCGCAAGGCGGGCGGCTCGTAGGATCGGTCCGCGGTCCAGTCCCGGAACGGGCCGGCTCCCCAGCCGGCCCGTGTTGCGTACGGGCTCCCGCCTGCGCGCAACTCCGGTAGTCAACTGCGTGGGCGCTCGGCTCACGCCACGCGTTCCCTGCACAGCAACCCTCCGGCGCTCTGGGACTTCGGCAGACGGAACGCCCGGGTCTCAGCAGGCCGTCCGGTTGCTCCCCCCGATATCCCGCTCGGACATCGAGCGCGAATCCCATGCGCCGCTCCCGGTGGCAGACACGTACGGTTATCGCATCACTGCTTGGCGTCACGATGCTGGCGCCGCGCGGAGACATGGCGTCGCGCGGAGACATGGCGCAGCGCGGAGACATGGCGCAGCGCGCGGGGGCCGCGATTTCGGCGATCGCGCCTGTCGAGGTGCTGGCGTCTGGCGGATTCGCCGGGCTGGCCGGCATCGCCGCCGAGGCCAGCGGAGCTGTTCTCGTCGTAGACGCCGCCCGCGGCACGCTGACGAGAATCGACCCGTCCGGTCGTCGATCGATACTCGCCGCGCGCCTGCACCGGCCTGTGGGGGTCGCGGCCGCGGTGGACGGACGGATCTTCCTGATCGAGGCCGCCGGTCACCGGCTGGTGCGGCTCGAGGAGGGCAGCGTTGTGGAGGCCGTGGGCTCCGACCTCAAGCAGCCTGCGGCGCTGACGGCGGCACCTGACGGCGGCCTCTGGATCGCGGCGAGACACCCGAACGGCCCGGACGATCTCATAGCGCGCGTGGACGACTCCGGTGTGCTGACGCCGGTGGCTGATGGCTTCCGCGGCATCCGAAGCCTTGTCGCCGACGCTGAGGTTGTGTATGCGGCGACGGCTGCCGCCATCACACAGGTGTCCGTGCGCCCCGATGGCAGTGCCGGACCGCCGCGACGTGTGCTGGCCCCTGTCTTCAAGACGGTCTTCGGGCTCGGCATCGATGCTGCCGGCAGCCTGTTTGCCAGTGGAACCGTGGCCACCAATGGCGTCGAGTCAGGCGTGATTGTCAAGCGGCAGCAGACCGGAGAGATGACGTATCTGGCCACAGGGCTGACGGCGCTCGCGCTGGCGTTCGCGCCCAGCGGCGATCTGCTGGCGATCGATCGCCACGACTCACGCGTACTTCGGTTTCGAGCTCCGGCGCCTCCGGACGTGTTGGTCCCGGAGTTCACCAACGCCACCACGCTTTCGGTGACCGGACGTGCCGGTGCCGGCGATCTCGTACAGGTGTTTCTGAACGGGGACCGGCGCTGGCCGCCGATCGCGGAAGCAGCTGCCGACGCCGCCACCGGTGACTTCTCGCTTACCGTACGGGTCGCGGAAGATGCCGCGACCGAGATGGGCTTTGCGGCCACCGGCGCGGCCGGCACAGGGCTGATGGGCGGTGTCCGAGGCGTACGCGTCGTGCACGACGGACGGCTTCCCGATGTTCGCATCCTGGCGCCTGCGCCGGGTACACATGCCCGTGATCGCGTTTCCGTCCTGGCCGCCGCGGCCGACGACGGCAGCGGCGTGGCGTCAATCGCTGTTGCGATCGACGATCGTGTGATTGCCCGTGATGGAGATGGCTCGGCGGCCTCACAGATAGCCACCGCCGGTCTCGTCGAGACACGGGACTTGCCTGAAGGGTTCCATGCGCTCGGCGTCACGGCCACGGACCGCGCAGGCAACCTCCGGTCGGTGGCTCAGCTGCTCGTCGTGGATCGGACCCCGCCCGAGACCAGCATCCTTGCGGGTCCTGATCCGGCGAATCGCGCGGGCACGGTGACCTTTGCCGTCGATGGCGTCGACGCCTTGGCGTCGTCGCTCGAGTTCTCGTGGCGCCTGGACGATGGGCCCTGGTCGGCGTATACGACTTCCAGGACGGTGACCGTCGAGGGAACGCCCAGCGGCACCTACCGGTTCGAGGTCCGGGCGCGCGATCTGGCCGGCAACGAGGACCCGTCGCCCGCCGGCCAGGTCGTCTCCGCTGCGCCGGTCGGCGTTCGCATCGTCGAGCCGGCGTCAGGGGCGGCCATTGCGGGCGGCACCTTGTGGGTCCGCGGCACAGTGACCGGGCCCGAACCCGTGTCCGTCGCCGTGCCGGTGCCGGTGGAGCTTCGGGCGGTTTACCCTTTCGAGACGATCGCCGGCGCGGCGATCGCGGGCACGTTTGCGTTGGAAATACCGATGATCCCGGGGCTGACGGCCATTTCGGTCACAGCCACCGATGCACAGGGGAACACGGCGACAGCGACGATTGAGGTGACTCCGCTGGGCCAGGAATCGCCTGGCGGAAGCGTGGTCCTGTCACCCGATGCGGGGTTCGCGCCGCACACCGTCCGGATCGGCCTTCAGGGGCTGCCGCCAGGCTCGTACGGCGTCGATCTCGAGAGCGACGGCGTGGACGAATATGTCGGCGGCGATGTGGACGGGCGTGCGTTGGTCTACGCGGTGCCGGGTGTGTACGTCGCGTCGGTCCGGGGCATGCGAAACGGCCAGCCGTACGCATGGCGGGCGCCGGTGCAGGTCTTCGACCGTGTCGATCTCGAGCGTCAGCTCCGTGCGATGTGGGACGGTTTCAGGCAGGCGCTGCGGGATGCCGGCGTGGACCGTGCGGTCGGCTTCGTCCATGGCAGCCGGCGTGCCACGTGGCAGCAGTACTTCCGCCAGATTCCGCCGGCGGCGCTGGCAGCCGCTGACACGGTCTTCACCGACATTGCGCTGCTCGAAGTCTCGGCCGGGCGCATCGAGTGCGAGATGATGCGCGACGTCGGCGGGCTCATGTACTCGTATCCGGTGTCGTTTGTTCCCGATGCCGATGGGCAGTGGAGGCTATGGCAGTTCTGACGCGCGCATCGCTGTGCCTGGTCGCGCTGCTGGTGATGGCGGGATGCCGGACCGGCCCCGAGCAGTGGGGCTCGTTCCGCGGCCGCGTGGTCGATGCGGAGACGGAAAAGCCGATTGCGGGCGCGCACGTGATGGTGATGTGGGTCCGTGAACGCCCGGCGCTACACCTGACGGAGTCGTTCTTCGACGCGCAGGAGACAGTGACGGATCTCGATGGCCGGTTCGAGATCCCGAGGCAGAGGCGGATTCTCACCGCATGGGTCACGGGCCCGGCCGTCAGTGTCTTCGCGCCAGGCTATCTGATGCTCGAGCCGAAGGTCACGCCGCCGGGCGGCCTGGCGTACGTCGATCCGACCGTCGTTCGCATGCGGCCACTCACGACGCTGGAGGAGCGCTGCAGGTTCAGACCTCGCGAGCCCTTTGGTCCGACGACCGCCGTGCCGCGATACCTGACTGCAGTGCAAGCGTACAACTTGAGGCTCGAATGTTTCGGGCTGCTGGGGACTTGAGAGATGGCGCGCGGTCACATGTATATCGTTGCTGCCCTGACTCTTACATTAGGGGCATCGCTACACTCGCTCGGCATCTCCACGCACAGTCTAGTGAATGGGCGAGCCGCTCAGTCAGCGTCTTTTCAAGAGCAGCTTCATCGACTTGGATTCGTAGACGACGTCGCAACCATTGTCGAAAGCAGCGACAGTGAACGCAGGTCGATTCTGGGCTGGATTGAACTGGGCGGTGAGCGCGAGGACAACCGAGTCCGGTATCTTCGCCATTTTCACGACCCACTCAGGCCCTGGGATCAGGCGGGTCTTGACCTCGGAGTGATCCGGTTCAGTTCGTCTGTGCGCTGGATGCAGGACCCGGACCAGGGTGCGTTTCCTGTTGATCCGGCAGATATCGGCGACCTGCTGAACGGCGGGCGCTGGGCGTGGCGCGATGCGCGCCGGCTTTACTACCAGGCACTGACCGAGAACGATCCAGTGCGGCGCGACGAGCACTGGGCCGATTTGTTTCGGGGGCTTGGACAGATCATGCACCTGGTCGTGGACGCCTCGGTCCCCGAGCATGCGCGGAACGACATGCACCCGCTCGGCGCCTTGAAGCTGGAGAACGCCTACGAGCGCTGGGTGGCGGCGCAGCACGGCGGCGGCGCCGCAGCGGTCGCGCGCTTCGTCACGACGTACCTGTCGGCACCGATTGATTTCAACCACGACATTCTCGATCTCCTCCCGCCGCCCGGTGAGACCGTCGCCACCGTGCCGGTCGCGCGGCTGATCGACGCCGACCGGTACGACGGCTCGAACCCCGCCGTCACCGTGGGAGCGACCCCGCGCGCGGCGGTATCCGCCGGTCTGGCGGAGATCGCCAACGCGAACTTCTTCAGCGAGGACACGCTCGGCGACCGGTACCCGTCGCCCACGGCCGCCAATCTGATCGAGGTGAGTCTGCCGACGCCGTTCGGGCGCGTGCGCCGCTACTTTTCACGCCCGGCCGGTCTGGGGCTGCTGCCGGCCAATCCCGTGCGGGCGGAATGCGTCACCGAGAAGTGGCTTCTCGCCATCCTCGTGCGGCCATCGCCCTATCCGTGCGTCGATGGCGCCGTCTGGGGCCAGGTGGCCACCCACATGTTGCCCAGGGCCGTCGGCTACGCACGCGGGGCCCTCGACTACTTCTTTCGCGGCTCGATGGCGGTGACGAGAATCGAATGGACGCGGAGCGCCGTCGAGATCACCGTCAAGAACACGGGGCCGGATGTGATGGAGGGCGTGTTCGAGATCCATGCCCGGCGTCATCCGTCGACGCCGCAGGAGCGCCGCGTCAAGCTCGCCACGATCGGCGCGGGCGGGTCCGTTCGACTTGAGCCTGGACAGGAGTGGGTCGACACCATCGTGATCCCGCCTGACGCCGCCCCCACCGCCTCCCAGGTCCTCGTCTTCAAGGGGCGCCTCGGTTTGGAACAGGATGCCGTCGCAGCGCAGGTCTTCACGGTGCCATACGTCGAGGTCCGCCAGACCTCCTATGAGGCCGGCGTGACCACGACATGCGGCGCAACGCTCTCGTCTGTGACGCCGCCGCCGTACCGGCCGGGCGAGACGACGCGAACCCGCCAGGACGTCATCCGGTGCGAGTGGCCCGTCACGACACACCACATTCGAGGTGCGCTGGTCACCAACAGCCCGCTCGATCCCGTGACCGGCCACGTCCAGCCGGTCATCGATCGGATCGAGGCCCGATGGCTCTCCGGCCGCGCCGCCGGACCGGCGCCGCTCGTCATCGACGGCACGCCGGTCCCGGGCGTGTGGCAGCGCATCGGCGGCGAAGCCGACCCCACCTCATTCGAGATCCTGGATCCGGCCGGCCGCGACAAGGCGTTCCTGACGCTGCTCGTCTCGTACTCAGCCGGTCCCACCCGCGGGTCGGTCGAGGCCACGCTGGCCACCATCGAGAGCGGCGTGTCGGTGCACAGCAAGTCCAGATGGATCCACCTGCCTGCTCCGTCCACTCCTCGCTATCTGGTGACATCCGGTCGAGGGGTGTCCGGTTCTGTGTCCTACAACTGGTCGTCCAGAGACAGGATGACGACGCCGCTCTTCGAGGCTGTCGCCATCGGCGGGCTTGCACCAGGCGCGGACGCGCGCACCTATTATGTGTTTGGAAGTCTGCGGGTGGGCGAGGGGACGTGGTCGAGCGTGTGGCTCTACGACAACTCGGTGGTCGACGATTTCGAGGAATTCACGGATCACGAGGACGCCGACGGCTGGTACGACGCGATCGAGCTGCTCGGCCCGCACCCGGGCGGCCCGTTCTTTCCCTGGACGGCGGAGGTCCGGCGCGTCTACCAGACCAGAGAGCGCGACTTCCTGCGGGCGTTCGTGGCGTCGAATCCGGACGTTTACACGATCCGGCTCGCCGGCCGCGTGGGCTAGGCCTCCTCGACGACCTCCTGGCCGCGCTCCGCCTTGGCCGCGGCGATGATCTTGGACTGCAGGTGCTGGGGCACCTCCTCGTAGTGCGAGTACTCCATGTGATAGGAGCCGCGCCCGCCCGTGGCTGAGGTGAGATGCTGCTCGTAGGAGAGCATTTCCGACATCGGTACCTGGGCGCGGATGACCGTCATGGACCCTCGGGTATCCATACCCGCGATGCGGCCGCGCCGGCCGTTCAGATCGCCCATCAGGTCGCCTGCGAAATCGCTCGGCGCGTAGACCTCCACTTTCATGATCGGCTCGAGGATGGTCGGCCGCGCGCGCGTCATTGCGTCCTTGAACGCCAGCGTCCCGGCCATCTTGAACGACAGCTCGTTGGAATCCACCTGGTGGTACGACCCGTCGAAGACGGTGGCCTTGAAGTCGACCATGGGATAGCCGGCGAGGAAGCCGCGCATCCGCGCGTCCTGGATCCCCTTCTCGACGGCCGGCACGAACTGCCGGGGGATGGCGCCGCCGAAGATGTCGTCCTCGAACTGGA
>Ga0155950_1041_pt4 | contig 23545 bp, 20 predicted proteins | sample RifCSPlowO2_02_FD_107604 | JGI IMG/M metagenome (GOLD analysis project Ga0155950, IMG submission 107604) | Acidobacteria bacterium RIFCSPLOWO2_02_FULL_67_21
CCGCGCAGCGGGCATTGCGAGTCCCGCGGCGCGCGGCCGTAGCCGCAGGCGCCCATCATGCCGACGTGGCAGAGTGAGAAGTCGAACCGGACCGGGTCGGCGGGATCGATCCCGCGCAGCGCCGCGGTGATCTCCGCGGCCATCTTCCATCCCGGGCTCGAGCGGCGCGTGAGACGCAGGCAGCGCCCCAGTCGAATGACGTGCGTATCGAGCGGCACGATGAGCCGGGACGGGGCGACCGACGACCAGACGCCGAGATCGACCGCATCCTTCCGCACCATCCAGCGGAGAAACAGGTTCAGCCGCTTGCAGGCGCTGCCGGCCGACGGGCGCGGGAAGAAGTAACAGACGCCGGCACGGACGGCCCGAACTCGAGGACCGTACGCGGGACGCAGGTCGGTCTCGAGCGCCCTGGTGGAAAACGCGTCGAGCGCCGGGCCGATGTCGGCCGCCGCCGGATCGTCACCGGCGAGAAAGAACCGTTCGAGCGAACCCGACTCGCGCAGCATCCGCTGCAGAATCAGCACGAGCGCCGCGAGGTCCTTTCCGCGAACCCAGCGGTGGCCGAGCGGCGCAAGACGCGGCCCATGGATCGCCGCGTCGAAGGCGCGGACGAAGCGCGCGGGCGCCGGGCCGAGCACGGCCAGCAGCGCCTCGATGGAGGCCAGCACGCTCGCCACCCGGCCGAACGCGAGCCCTGCCGCGCAGAACGCGACGATTTCGCGATCTTCCGGCGCCGGATACCGTCTGACGAGGTGCACGGGATCGCTCGCCGAGTCGGCGTGATCGAAGGATCGGTAGACCATGTCAAGACGACCCCGCAGGGTGTCCAGACTTCGTACGTAGTGCCGGGCTTCAGCCCGGCTAAAGCCGGGCACTACGACCACTCCTAAAGCCGGGCACTACGACCGCTCCTCGTCCGCAAGCCGCCGCAGAGCTTCACCGGTCAGCCGATAGACCGTCCATTCGTCCATCGGTACCGCGCCGAGGCTGCGATAGAAGCCAATCGCCGGCGCGTTCCAGTCGAGCACCGCCCATTCCATCCGGCCGCACCGGCGGGCCACCGCCTCGCGCGCCAGGTACTGCAGCAGCGCACGGCCGAGGCCGCGCCCCCGCCACTCGGGCCGGACGAACAGATCCTCGAGATACAGACCGGGACGTCCCAGGAAAGTCGAGAAGTTGTAGAACCAGACCGCCACGCCCGCCGGCTCCTCGCCGACATAGGCAATCACCGCCTGCGCGCCCGGCTCGGCGCCAAACAGCGATTCGCGAAGGCTTGCTTCGGTTGCCACCACGTCCTGCGAGAGCCGCTCGTACTCGGCGAGATCCCTGATGAGCCGCAGAAGCAGCGGAGCGTCGGCGGCTGTTGCCGGCACGATCCGAAGGTCGGCAATCATGGCGTGATGCTGGCCCGCGGCTAGAACGCGGTCACCGGCACGCCCGAACGGCACATCGGGCAGCGGTCCGCCGGAATGTTGTCGGGCGCCTTGTACTCGGCCAGCGCGACGTTCGGCACGCCCGCTTCGACAATGGCTTCCATCCGGTCATAGATCTCCGCCGTTGCAATGACGGTCCCCCCAGCCTTGCGGACGAGCTCCACGCAGCGCGCCTGCGTCTGGCCGGTATTCCGTACGTCGTCGACAACCAGCGCCTTTCTGCCGGCGACGAGCCGCTGGTAGAAGCGCGTCAGTGTGTGGCCGCAGTCGGCGTCGAGCGTGAAGGGGGCAAACAGCGTCGGCGGGCGCGTGATGGCACGTCGGCTGTCGAGCAGGCCCGCAACGGTGTGGGCGAGGAGCGCCCCTCCCGTCACCGGGCCCGCCACGATCTCCGTCGTCTCCAGAATCGACGCCGGGAGAACATCGAGCAGATCCTGCGCGAACCGCCAGATGGTGGACGGATACCGGAAGAGTTGATGGGGGTTCAGGTACACGGTGCCGTGAAACCCGTTGCCGAAATCGAAATGGCCGTCCAGCATCAGCACTTCGTACTGCTGCAGATCCTTCAGCGCCTTCTCGCGAATCTCGTTGCGGCGAGGCATCTCACAGCTCCCAATACCCAACTCCGCAACTCCCAACATTGCGCCATGGCCTGGGCGTTGGGTTCTTTGGGAGTTGGGAGTTGATCACAGCTTCAGACCTGCAACGGCGCTGTTCACATAGAGTGTCCGGCCCCCGACGATGGTCGCCGCCACGCCGCCGCGCAGCTCCCAGCCGTCAAACGGGGTGTTCTTCGAACGCGAGCGCATCGCCGCCGCCTCGACGCGGACCTTCAGCTCCGGCGCCAGCACGGTCAGATCGGCCGGCGCGCCGGCCGCCAGGGGGCCTCCCGGCAACCGCAGGATGCGCGCCGGGTTCACCGACAGCAGCTCGACGAGCCGCGGCAGCCGGATGCGGCCGGCGTGGACCAGGCGATCGAGCGACAGTGACACCGCGGTCTCGAGGCCGATGATGCCGAACGGCGCGCGGTCGAACTCCACCTGCTTTTCGTCGTAGTGGTGCGGCGCGTGGTCGGTGGCGATGACGTCCACCGTGCCGTCGGCAATGCCCGCCAGCATGGCGTCGCGGTCGGCGGCCTCGCGCAGCGGCGGGTTCATCTTGGTGTTCGTGTCGTACGCCACCGGCGCCGCCAGCGCCTCGTCCGTCAACGTGAAATGGTGCGGCGCCACCTCGCACGTCACCGCGATGCCGGCCTCCTTCCCCTTCCGGACCGCCCGCAGCGACGCACGCGCGCTCATATGGGCCACGTGAAAGGCCGACCCGGTCAGCTCCGACAGCAGCACGCCACGCTCCACGCCGAGCGCCTCACAGGCGCCCGGCATGCCGCGCAGGCCGAGCGCCGCCGCCTGATAGCCCTCGTGCGCGACCGCGTCGCCCTTGAGCGACGGGTCCTCGCAGTGCTCGATCACGGGCATGCCGAACATGCCGGCGTACTCCATGGCACGACGGAGGAGCAGCGCCGTCGAGACGGGACGGCCGTCATCGGTGATGGCCACGCACCCGGCCTGGCGCAGCTCGGCGATGTCGGCCATCAGCTCCCCCTTCGAGCCGCGCGACACGGCGCCGATCGGGTAGACGCGCGCGAGGCCGGCCTCGGCCGCCTTCCCCAGGATGTACGCGGTGACGTTCGCGTTGTCGTTGACCGGGCTGGTGTTCGGCATGCACGCCACCGCCGTGAACCCGCCGGCCACCGCCGCGGCGGCTCCGGTCGCCACCGTCTCCTTGTGCTCCTGGCCGGGCTCGCGCAGGTGCACGTGCATGTCGATGAAGCCCGGGCACACCACGAGCTCGGGCCGGAGCTCGACGATCTCGGCGCCGTCGGCCGGAAGATCGCGGCCGACGCGCGCGATCCGGTCGCCGTCGATCAGCACGTCCTGCACGCCGTCGATGCCGTTCACCGGATCGACGACGCGCCCGCCCTTAAGCAGCCGCTTCATCACCAGCTCCACCCGACAGCAGGTACAGCACGGCCATGCGGACGGCCACCCCGTTGGCGACCTGCTCGAGGATCACGGAATACGGGCCGTCCGCAACCTCCGACGCAATCTCGACCCCCCGGTTCATCGGGCCGGGGTGCATGATGATGACGTCCGGGTGCGCGAGGCGCAGCCGGGCCTCGGTCATGCCAAACACGTTGAAGTACTCCCGCAGCGAGGGAAAGAACGCGCCCTCCATCCGCTCGAGCTGGACGCGCAGCAGCATGATGACGTCGGCATCGGCCACCGCCTCGTCAATCCGGCTGGTGGCGCGGACGCCGAAGCGCGCGATGTCGGCCGGGATGAGCGTCGGCGGGCCGCACACCCAGACGTCGCTCCCCATCTTCGTCAGCAGATGGATGTTCGACCGCAGCACGCGGCTGTGCAGCAGGTCGCCGACAATCGCCACCTTCAGGCCGGCCAGCCGCTTCTTCCGCTCGCGGATGGTGAAGGCGTCGAGCAGCGCCTGCGTCGGGTGCTCGTGCATGCCGTCGCCGGCGTTGATGATGGCCGACCGGCAGATCCGCGACAGCAGGTGGCAGGCGCCCGACGACGAGTGGCGCAGGACGATCGTGTCGGGGTGCATCGCCTCCAGGTTGAGCGCGGTGTCGGCCAGCGTCTCTCCCTTCACCACGCTCGACGAGGCGACGGCGATGTTCAGCGTGTCGGCGCTCAGACGCTTCTCGGCAATTTCGAACGACGTGCGCGTTCTGGTGCTCGGCTCGAAGAACAGATTGACGACCGTCTTGCCGCGCAGCGCCGGAACCTTCTTGATCGGCCGCTCGCCCACTTCCTTCATCGCCTCGGCCGTGTCGAGCACGAGCGCGATCTCATCAGGCGCCAGATCCGCGATGCCGAGCAGGTCCTTGCGCCGCAAGGCCGTCGCCGCCCGGGCTTCATCCACCGCCGTCGTCACCGGAGCGCTCATGCCCCACCTCCCTGCTCGACGCTGGCCTGCAGCACGACTTCGTCGTGCCCGTCGCTCTCCTGCAGATACACCTGCACGCTCTCGTCCGGCGCGGTCGGCAGATTCTTGCCGACGTAGTCGGCCTTGATCGGCAGCTCCCGGTGGCCTCGATCGACGAGCACGATCAGCTGGATCGCCCGCGGGCGCCCGAAGTCAATCAGCGCATCGAGCGCCGCCCGCGTCGTCCGTCCCGTGTAGAGCACGTCGTCGACGAGCAGGATCCGGCGGTCGTCGATCGAAAACGGAATGTCGGTGCGGCGGACCAGCGGCTGCGGGCCCACGGCATGGCGCATGAGGTCGTCGCGATACAGCGTGATGTCGAGGACGCCGGTCGGCACGTCGCGGCCGGTGATGTCGCGCAGGATGCGCCCCAGGCGGCGCGCCAGGTGGTCGCCGCGGGTCCGCACGCCGACCAGGGCGACATCATCCATGCCGCGGTTGCGCTCGACGATCTCGTGGGCGATGCGGGTGAGGGTGCGGCCGATCCGGTCCGCATCCATGACGACAGGCATGTACACCTCTTCGCGGCCTCGCTGGGCCGCCGTTAAAGAGTCGTACGATTATACACTTGCTGCCCAGATTGTCTTTGTACAGATGGGCCGTTCGCCCGGTGCTCTTTGCGCTCGACCCCGAGCGTGCACACAATCTGACGCTGGCCGCTCTCCGGCGACCGTTCGTGGTGCGCGCACTGACGGCGCCATCACCGCGCGATCCACGCCTGCGCCAGCGGCTGTTCGGCCGGGACTTTCAGCATCCGGTGGGCCTGGCGGCGGGGCTGGACAAGCACGGCACCGTGCCGGCGGCGTGGGCCGCGCTCGGGTTCGCCTTTGTCGAGATCGGGACCGTGACGCCGCGGCCGCAGCCCGGCAATCCGCCACCGCGGCTCTTCCGTTTGCCGGCGGACCGCGCCATCGTGAATCGCTTCGGGTTCAACAGCATCGGCAGTTCCGCCGTCGCGAGGAATCTTGCCGCAGCAGGCAACGTCGGCATCCCGCTCGGGATCAATCTGGGCAGGAACAGGGACACGCCAAACGAGGCGGCGGCCGCGGACTATCTGGCGGCCCTCGACGAGCTGCGTTCGTTCGCCGACTACATTGTCGTCAACGTGAGCTCGCCGAACACGGCCGGGCTGCGCGCGCTGCAGGAGGCCCGCGCGCTGCGGGCTCTCGTGGAGCAGGTGGTCCGCCACGCCGGACAGAACGCCGCGGGACCCCTTCCCGTACTCGTCAAGGTCTCGCCCGATATGCCGGCGGCCGAGCTGCTGGCGTCAGTCGATGCCGCGATCGAGGGGGGCGCCTCCGGACTTGTCGCCACCAACACGACCGTTGCCCGCGAGGGCCTGGCGTCGCCGCCGGCGCTGACCGGCCAGGCCGGAGGCCTGAGCGGTGCGCCGCTGAAGACGCGCGCCACCGAAACGTGCACAATCCTGTACGCGCACGTCGGACGCCGCGTGCCGATCGTCGGTGTCGGCGGCATTTTCACGGCCGCCGACGCCTGCCAACGCATCCGTGCGGGCGCCTCGCTGGTGCAGCTGTACACCGCGTTGGTCTACGAAGGCCCCGGGGTCGTCCCGCGCATCGTCCGCGGGGTGAGCGAGTGCCTGGCGCGGGACGGGTTCTCCAGCGTCAGCGAAGCGATTGGAGCGGATGTCAAATAGGCTGCTCGTGGCGCTCGACGTGGAATCGGGTCAGCAGGCGCTCGGTCTCGCCGAGACGCTCGGCGACCTGGCGGGCGGATTGAAGATCGGCAGCCGCCTGTTCACCCTCGAAGGGCCGTCGCTCGTCCGCACGCTCGTCGCGCGAGGGGCCAGGGTCTTTCTGGATCTCAAGTTCCACGACATTCCCAATACCGTGGCGCAGGCCGTGGACGCAGCCGTGCAGACCGGCGCCTGGATGGTCAACGTTCACGCCTCGGGCGGGATGCCGATGATGGAGGCGGCGAACCGCTCCGCCCGGGACGCCGCAGCGCGGCTGGGCCGCCGCCCGCCGCTCGTCATCGGGGTCACCGTGCTCACCAGCATGGATGAGCCGACGCTGCGCGACACCGGGGTATCGCGGCCGCTCCTCGACCAGGTGGTGGCGCTGGCGCGGCTGGCCCGCGCCGCCGGGCTGCAGGGCGTCGTCGCCTCGCCCCTGGAGACCGCGCCGATCCGCCAGGCGTGCGGCAGCGATTTCATGATCGTGACGCCCGGCATCCGCGGCGCGGCGGCCGGCGGCGAGCAGCACGATCAGACACGGACGATGGGACCGGCAGAGGCGATCCGCGCGGGGGCGGACTACATCGTCGTGGGTCGGCCGATCGTCATGGCGCCCGACCCCAGGGCTGCCGCGGCTGCGATTCTGGAGGAGCTGGAGGCGTTGAACAGGCGGGGCTAAAGCCCCGCCTCTACGATCGTAGAGGCGGACCTTCAGGTCCGCCTCGGTCGTTCCCTACTTCGCGGTGAAGACGAAGTGGCCGCGGCGGTTCCGCTGCCAGCAGTCTTCGTTCTCTTCCGTGCACTGCGGGCTTTCTTCGCCCCGGGTGACCGCCAGCAGACGGTCGCCGGAAATCCCCAGGTTCACGAGATAGTCCCGCACCGCGTTGGCGCGACGATCGCCCAGCGCGAGGTTGTACTCGTTGGTGCCCCTGGAGTCGGCGTGGCCTTCGATCGTGGCGCGGGTCGAGGACCACCGGCGCAAGTGCTCGGCGTTCTTCTGCAGCGTCGCCTGCGCGTCGGTCCGTATCGCCGACATGTCGTAATCAAAGAACGCGTCGCCGAGCGGCATCTCCGCGTTCAGCTCCGCCAGCGTCTTGCGCGCGAAGATCTCCTCCTCCGTCAGCGGCTTGGGCGCCGCGACGGGCGGCGGGGGCGGGGGCGGGGGTGGTGGCGGCGGCGGCGGTGCGGCGACCGGTGGCGGCGGCGCGGGCGGCGGGGGAGCCGGAGGCGGAGTTCTCCTCGAGCAGCTCGCAAGCACCACGAGAATCAACAGCGTGACGACGGAAAGGAGCACTGAACGGCGCAGTTTCATTAGCGAAATCTCCTGCGAATTCGTTTGAAGTGCGGGTTGAGCTTACGTCCGGGATCCAGCGCCTGTCAATCAAAAGCGGTCTAGGGTATTAACGGCACAGTCGAACACCCGCAGTCCGAGCTGCCGATCGTCGGCCGTCCCCTCGGCGGGACCGGGCAGATAAACCGGGGTGGTTTCGATCACAATCGCCCCGTCTCCGCGCGCCAGATCGCCCTCCGGTACCGTCACGGTCCACTCGAAATCGGCATCAGGCTCTCTCTGTGCAACCACTCGCCCACCGGCGACGACCCGCACCGTCGGCGGAGCACTGAAATACTGCAGCGGCGACTCGGCCCGCAGCCTGACCTGGACGGCACCGCGCGCACCTTTCACCCGGAGGACGGACCGGCCGCTCGTCCATCGCCAGCGCCGGCCCGTGGCCGCGTCGTACTCCTCCTCGTGCCATCCTTCACCAAACGCGTACACCAGGCGATCGGCCGGCTGGATGTCGAACTGCCGCACGCCGACCGGCGCCTGCCCGGCGCGCGCCGCACGCGAGACGATGGTCAGAGGCGCGTAGATCCCCTCGCCCGCGGCAATCCCCTCCGGCAGATCCAGAAAACGGAGAAAGTTGCGGTCCTCCACGGTCAGCGTCCACCGATCGCGGACGACACCATCAACTGCCAGCTCGAACTGTGCTGCCGGATCGCCCGGCTCCCCCAGGTGCCGGCCGCCGACGAGCAGGTGCAGCGGCCCCGCGCGTCTCCGCACCCACGCGCGAATCGGCTGCCGGTCGGGACCGGCCGCGGTCGCTCGCGCCAGCCCGCCCGCCTCGGGGGTGAGCGACCACCCCTCTTCGGTAAACCAGCCCGGCGGGGGGATCCGGTACCAGTCGGCCCCGACCGGCCGAACGCCGCTCAGCTCCGGCCGGTCGGCAACCGCCCACGTGTAGCGCGTGACGTCCTGCCGCGCCCGCGGATCGATGAGCGCCAGATCCGTTCGGCGTGGGTCCGCAAAAAACCAGATCGGCGCCGTGCCGCCGTGCCGCCAGTACGCAACGGGGCCAAGCCATTCATACAGGCGCGGCGGTTCCGGCACATCGGCGAACGCGGCCTCTGCGTGAAGCGCCCGCCATACGCTGTGATGCGCATAGACGGCCCCCGGGGGGGACGCGGCTCTCCGCCTGGCTGCATCGGCAGCCGCTCGAAAGGCGGGGTGGGCCTCTCGGCCGTATGCCGCCGATGCCGGTGCCGCCATCGCCAGAGCGGCAACAACGAGAGCGGCCGTCAGCGGCGCCATCAGCCGGCCCGCCGCCGCAAGGCCGCGCACAGCGAGAAAGGCGACCAGCGGCAGCGCCGGCAGCGCATACCGGACGGTGATCGTCTCCTGAAACAGCAGATGAAACAGCAGATATGGCGCAAACGCGACGAGCAGCCAGCCGAGCGGCGCGCGCTCTCGCGTCAGCATGATCAGGCCGCCGGCGAGCGCCGCGACGGCCACGGTGGCGGCCAGCGCACCCGACGCCCAGGGCAGCGCGAATGTCTCGTACAGCGCGAATGCCAGGCGACGCGGCGTCGGATCGAGCGCCAGCATGTTGACCCAGGCGAAGTCCTCGCCCGCCTGCAGCCGCAAGGCGCTCAGGTAGCCGGTAACACCGCCGCTGTCGGCGACGAGCGGAATGGCCCAGGCCAGGCCGCCGGCCGTGAGCGCGGCGAACGCCCTCGAGGCCAGCCGCGCGCCCGTCGCGCGGGATGAGCGCTGCCACAGCACCGCCGCGCACAGCGGCACGGTCAGCCAGACCGTCTGCACGCGAATACCGGCCGCCACGCCGCTCAGGAACGCGCCTGCAATCAGGCCTCGGCCCTCCGTACGGCCGCCCAGCATCAGCGCCTGCGCCGAGAGCGCCGCCGCCAGCCCGACGAGATCGCTCATCGGCCGCAGCCCGGAGATCCAGAACAGCGGCGCCGATGCCAGCAGCGCCGCAGCCCACATCGGCGCTCTCGCGCTGCGCGGCGTGGCACACGCGGCAAAGACGCTCGCCGCAGCCACAATCGCGACGAGGCCGGCGAGCGCCGACCAGAGCGCCAGCGTCAGGGCCTCCGCTTCGGTGGCGCCAAGCGCCGGCGCCACCGCCACAATCGGGGCGAGCAGGGCGCGTCCGAGCAGGATATACACCGGCGATCCGGGCGGATGCGGCTGATGACGCGATGGATCGAAATCGCGGAGCCCGAGCGCGAAGTTGATCGAGTCGTAGTCCTCCAGCGAGGGCGCGAGGAACGGGAGGTGGGCGGCGAAGTAGATCAGCGCCAACACCCAACTCCCAAGACGCCAACTCCCACTATGCCGGTGTCCGACTTGGGAGTTGGGAGTTGGGAAGTTGGGGGTTTCTTCAGGCGGGGAGGAGGCGGACACCTTCATTCAGGCTGCCCATCCTATACCCCTGGAGATCGATCGTGACGTGCCGGTACCCGATGGCCCGGAGCTCGGCGACGATGCGCTCGCGCACGTCGGGCTGGAGCGCGCGGGGCATCTCGTCGCGACCGATCTCGAGACGCGCCATCGCCCGATCGTCGGCGGCCGCCTCGTGGTGACGGACGCGGCACACGCGGAACCCGAGCTCCCTGAGCACGTCCTCGGCGCGCTCGATCATCCGCAGCTTCTCGCCGGTCACCTCGGAGTCGTACGGGATGCGCGACGAGAGACAGGCGGACGCCGGCTCGTCCCAGGTGGGTAGGCCGGCGCGGTGCGAGAGCTCGCGGATATCCGCCTTCGTCAATCCCGCCTCGTCCAGCGGGCTCAACACCCCGTGCTCGCGCGCCGCCTTCCGGCCCGGGCGGACGTCACGGCGATCGTCGGCGTTGCTGCCGTCCACGATGGCCGAGACGCCGCGTTCGGCGGCGATCCGCGAGAGCACGTCGTAGAGCTCGTTCTTGCAGTAGTAGCAGCGGTCGACCGGATTGGCGCGGTACTCCGGACGATCCATCTCGGCCGTCCGGACGAACTCGTGGCGAAGACCGAACTCGCGGGCAATTCGCAGCGCGAGCTGGCGGTGATGGTCGGGATAGCTGGGGCTCTCGGCGGTGATGCAGAACGCGGCGGGACCGAAGATGCGGGTGGCCGCCCAGGCCAGATACGCGCTGTCGACGCCGCCGCTGAACGCTACGATGACCGAGTCGAGCGGCGCGAGCAGATCGTGGAGGTGGCGCTCCCGGACGGCGAGTGCCGGCTCGAGCGCGGCAAAGCTCACTCTTCCTCTTCTTCCTCGACGTCGTCGTCCTCGTCCAGGATGGCCTCGTCCTCGTCGACCTCGTCCTCCTCCTCGTCGTCATCCTCGTCGTCGAGGTCGTCGTCCTCGTCGTCGTCGGCGATTTCGAGATTATCGGGGCCGGCGAGCACAAGCGTCTTGCCGCATTCCGGGCAGTTCATTTCGTCGCCCTCCTCATGCTCGGTCGTATCAATTTCGTCGAATTCGCATTCTGGGCAGGTCGCCATACGGGCTCCACGGCAGCGGCTCGCGCGGCGCTGCCAGATCGGACAAAGGCTGCAGCCTCAAGCGGATCCAGCACTTCCCGCCAACGGCCGGATTATAGCGAGATCGCGATGACCTGCGCAATTCACTCTAAGGGCCATGGGTGCGTCTTCCGATACATCTGACATGCCAACGACGGCGCCCGCTGCGGTCAAGACGGTGATCGTGGCCGACGACACGGCGTTCGTCCGCGATCGGTTCAGGACCGCGCTCCAGTCGGCCGGCCACCGGGCCATGACCGCCAGCAACGCGTCGGAGCTGCTCGCTCACGTACGCGCTGACGGCGCCACCATCGACCTGGTCGTGCTCGACCTGCGGCTCCCGACCCTGCAGGGCGTCGCCATGGTGCGGGCGCTGCGCAGCATCAGCGGCTTTCGCGCGCCTATCGTCGTCTTCAGCGGCACGATCGCCAATGCCGAAGAAGTCCGCGAGCTGTCGCTCCTGGGCGTCGCCGGGTACATCAACGAGTACAGCGCCGTGCAGCACATCGTGCCGGCGCTGGCGCCCCACCTGTTTCCCGATCACTTCAACCGGCGGTCGAGCCCGCGGGTGGTGGTCGGCATTTCGGTCTCCTACCGCCTGGGCAATACGATTGCCGCAGCCCTGACGCTCAACATCAGCCGCGGCGGGCTCGCGGTCCGCACGACCAGCCCGCTCGATCCGGCCACTGCGGTGAAAGTGCGCTTCCGGCTCCCGAACGGCACGCGCGACATCGATGCGGATGCGGTCGTGGCGTGGACCGATCGCCGCCTTGGCATGGGGCTGCAGTTCACCCACATCGACCCGGCCGATCAGGCGGCGATCGACGACTTCGTGCGGGCGCACTTTTTTTCGAACAGAAAAGCGTAGCAGGTGCGGAGACCACTAACGATCGGCAGTGCAATTGCACCGATATCGTCAGTGCGATCGCACCAATATCGTCAGTGCGAATCGCACCCGTCTATCTCTCCCTGAGCAGCCGCATCGCGTTGCCGACGACGATGACGGAGGCGCCGGTGTCGGCGAGGACGGCCATCCACAGCGTGGCGGTGCCGGTGAGCGCCAGCACGAGAAACGCCGCCTTCATCGCGAGCGAGATGGCCACGTTCATCCGGACGTTTCTGAGCGTCGCCCGCGCCAGGCGGATGGCGTACGGAATGCGCAGCAGCTCGTCGGACATGAGCGCCACGTCGGCCGACTCGAGCGCCGCGTCCGATCCGGCGGCCCCCATGGCGATGCCGACGTCGGCGGCGGCCAGCGCGGGCGCGTCGTTGATTCCATCGCCCACCATCAGGACCGCCCCATACCCGGTGCGCAGCGCGCGCACGAGCGCGTGCTTCTGGTCGGGCAGCAGCTCCGAATGACACTCGTCGAGCCCCAGCTCCGCGGCAATCCGCGCCGAGATGCGCGCGTGATCGCCCGTCAGCATGACGACCCGCTGCACGCCCTGCTCGCGCAGGAGGCCGATGGCGTCCCGCGCGGTCTCGCGAGGCCGATCCACGAGCGAAATCGCGCCGGCAAGCGCCCCGTTCAGCGAGACGAACACGAGCGACGTCCCCTGGAGCGAGGCGCGCTGCAGCGCCTCTGAATCGGTCGGCACGTCCACGCCCCGGCCGCGAAACAGGCGTTCGTTGCCGATGGCGACGCGCACCCCGTTCACCTCGGCCTCGGCGCCCATTCCGGACATGGACGCGAAGCTCCCGGCCGGCGGCAGGTCGATCCCATGCGACCGGGCGTGCGCCACGATGGCGGCGGCCAGCGGATGCTCCGATCGCGCCCCCACCGCCGCGGCGTATCGCAGCATGTCGCGCGCCGGCTGGCCGTCGAAGGCGATGACGTCGGCCACCTGCAGCTCGCCTCGCGTCAGCGTCCCGGTCTTGTCGAACGCCACGACGCGGACCGATGCCAGGCGCTCCAGGTGAACGCCGCCCTTGACGAGCACGCCGTTGCGCGCCGCCGCAGACAGTGCCGAGACGATGGAGACGGGCGTGGAGATGACGAGGGCGCACGGACACGAGATCACGAGCAGCACGAGCGCCCGGTACACCCACGAGGCTGCGTCTGCCCCCGCCGCCAGCGGCGGCACCACGGCCACGACCAGCGCCAGCGCCAGCACGGCGGGCGTGTAGATGCGCGCGAACCGGTCGACGAACGACTGAACGGGCGCGCGGCTCGCCTGGGCGGTTTCAACCAGGTGGATGATCCGCGCCAGACGGGTGTCGCGGACGAGCCGCGTCACGCGCACGTCGAGCGCGCCCTGCCCGTTGATGGTGCCGGCAAACACCTCGTCGCCCGGCGCCTTGTCGACCGGCAGCGATTCACCTGTGAGCGGCGCCTCGTTCACCGGGCCGGCGCCGGCCACGACCACCCCGTCGAGCGGCACCTTCTCGCCCGGCCGCACGAGGATGTCGTCGCCTACATCGACCCGGTCGACCGGCTCGCGCGACTCGACGCCGTTCCTCCGGACGAGCGCCTCCCTCGGCGACAGGTCGATGAGCGCGCGGATCGCCTGCCGCGCGCGCTCCATGGTGCGCACCTCGAGCCACTGTGCGATCGCGAAGAGAAACACCACGCTGGCCGCTTCCAGCGGCTCGCCGAGGACGAGCGCGCCGGCCACGGCGACGACCATGAGCGTGTTGATGTCCAGGGTGCGGGTGCGAACGGCGGCGGCCGCCCGCCGGGCGGGAAACGCGCCTCCCGCCACCGCGGCGGCGATGTACATCGCGGCGGCAGCGACCTCCCGACCCGCCGCCGACAGCAGCAGCCCGGCGGCGATGGCGGCGCCGCATGCCACCATCAGGCGCCCGCGCCATGCCAGGGCGGCCCCGCCGATGGCCGGCGCCTCGTGCTCCAGCCACATCCGCATCCCGGTCTGACCGGCGGCATCGACGATCGTGGACGTCGTCAGCCGGGCGGCGTCGTACTTCACATACAGCCGCTGGCCGATCAGGTCGGCCGAGATGGCCTCCAGGCCGTCGAGCGGCTTGAGCCTGCGTTCGAGGATGACGACCTCCTCATGGCAGTCCATGCCCTCGACGCGGAAGACGGCTTCCGCGTGGAGTTCGCAGGTGGGGCAAACGGTGGCCACGATCTTTCGGTGCTCCGATCGCATATTCTCAGATTCGCGAATACCCAGACCACCCGGCCCCGGACGGCGTCGAAATGAGGCGGCGCGAGGTTGCCGAAGCCGACCCCGATGGGCTAGGATCGCCGGTCGGACCGCCCTAAATCGTCACTGGTCTTGAGGTTACGAGGAGGACACGCGTGATCGAGGTGCAGCACCTCACTAAGCGGTACGGCCCGACAACGGCCGTCGACGACATCAGCTTCAGGGTGGAGCCAGGCGAGATCCTCGGCTTTCTCGGGCCGAATGGCGCCGGCAAGACGACGACCATGCGCGTGCTCACCGGCTACATGCCGCCGACCGAGGGCCGGGCCGTGGTGGCCGGCTACGACATCTTCGAGCAGCCGATCGCGGCCAAACGGCGCATCGGCTACCTGCCCGAGACCCCCCCGCTCTATCCCGAGATGACGGTGCGCGATTACCTGACGTTCGTCTCGAAGATCAGGGGGGTGCCGCGCGCGGAGCGCCGGGCGCGCGTGAACGACGTGATGGAGCGCACGCGGGTCGCCGATGTCGCCCAGCGGCACTGCGGCAAGCTGTCGAAGGGGTATCGCCAGCGGGTCGGGCTCGCGCAGGCGCTGCTGCACAACCCGGAGGTGCTGATCCTCGACGAGCCGACGGCCGGCCTCGATCCCAAGCAGATCATCGAGACGCGGCAGCTCATCAAGCAGCTCGGCGGCGATCACACGGTCATTCTCAGCACGCACATCCTCCCGGAAGTGAGCCAGACGTGCCAGCGTGTGGTCATCATCAACAAGGGACGGGTGGTGGCGATCGACACGCCGGACAACCTGACGTCGCGGCTGCGCGGCTCCGAGACGATGTACGTGCAGATCGACGCGGGGGCGAACGGCGCAGTGCAGGACGCCCTGGCCGCGGTGCCTGGCGTCACGCACGTGGCGCAGACCGAGAGCCGCGGCACCGTCGCGAGCTACGAGGTGAACAGTGACAGCGGCCGCGACATCCGGCGTGAGTTGTCGGCGGCCGTCGTGAATCGCGGATGGGGGCTGCTGGAGCTGCGTCCGCTCCGGATGAGCCTCGAAGAAGTCTTCCTGCACCTGACGACCGAGGAAGCGCCCCATGAGTAACGTGCTCGCCATCGCGCACAAGGAGCTGAAGGGATATTTCGCGTCGCCGATCGCCTACATCGTGATCGGCTTCTCGGCCATCCTGTTCGGCTGGTTCTTCATCAACCTGCTGTACTACTTCGACCGGATGTCGATGCAGGCGGTCGCCGGTTTCGGCGGCGGCCCGCAGTCGATGAACGTCAACGAGGTGCTCATCGCGCCGCTCTTTCTGAATGTCAGCGTGATCCTGCTGTTCACGCTGCCGCTGGTGACCATGCGCACCTATTCCGAGGAGAAGCGCTCGGGCACGATTGAGCTCCTGCTGACGGCGCCGCTCACCGATTTTCAGATCGTGATGGGCAAGTTCCTCGGCGGGCTGGTGCTGTACGCCGCGATGCTGGCCGTCACGCTCGTCCATATCGGTTTTCTGTTCGCGTTCGGCACCCCCGAATGGCAGCCGGTCGCGACCGGCTATCTCGGGCTGCTGCTGATGGGCGCGTGCTTCCTCTCGCTGGGCCTGTTCGTGTCGAGCCTGACGAAGAACCAGATCGTGGCCGGCATGATCACGTTTGCGGTGTTCCTGCTGTTCTGGGTGATCAACTGGATCTCGAGCTTTACGAGCCCGACCACGCAGGGCATCCTCAACTACCTGTCGATCACCGAGCACCTGAACGACTTCACGAGAGGCGTGCTCGACACCAAGCATCTCATCTACTACGTCTCGTTCATCGCGTTCAGCCTGTTCCTGACCATCCGGTCGGTCGACAGCGAACGCTGGCGCGGATAGGACCATGCTGCATCGAATTCTTGGCATCGTCGGCTGGATCGGCACGGCGCTCGTCTTCGGCGCCGTGGCCATCCGCTTCATCAGGCCTGAGTGGGACCAGTACGGCACCTGGGCGGCCTGGGCCGGTCTGGCGCTCGTCGTCCTGTATACGCTCGGGCAGTGGCGTGAGATTCTCGGGTTCTTCAAGCACCGGCAGGCGCGCTACGGCGCCCTGGCCACGACCGGGGTGCTCGTCGCCCTCGGCATCGTCGTGGCTGTCAATTACCTGGCGGCGCGCGAAAACCGGCGCTGGGACCTGACCGCCAACCGCCAGAACAGCCTGTCGGAGCAGACCATCAGGGTGCTGCAGGGGCTGACGGCCCCGGTCAAGTTCACGGTGTTCGACCGGCAGACCGACTTCGATCGGTTCCGCAGCCGGCTCGATGAGTACGCCTACCACTCCGGCCAGGTGGCGGCCGAGTACATCGACCCCGACACGCGTCCCGTGGTCGCCAAGGAGTACGAGGTCCAGTCGTACGGGACGGTCGTCGTGGAATACATGGGTCGCCGCGAGCGCGTCACCACCGACACGGAACAGGACCTGACGAACGCCGTCATCAAGGTGCTCTCCGACCGGGAGCGCAAGGTGTACTTCGTCCAAGGCCACGGCGAGAAGGATCCCGATCGGGCCGAGCGCGACGGCTACAACGCGCTGACCGGCATGCTGCGGCGCGACAACTACGTCGTCGAGCGCCTCGTCCTCGCCCAGCAGAAGGACGTGCCGGAGGACGGGACGGTGCTCGTGATTGCGGGGCCGACGAGCGATCTGCTTCCCCAGGAGCTCGACGCGCTGCGGCGGTACCTGGGCAGGAACGGCAAGCTCATGGTGCTCGTCGATCCGTCCGTCGGCGGGCAGCCGCCGGCCCAGCTGCCGAACCTCGAGGCGCTGCTTCGCGAGTGGGCCATCACGCTCGGCAACAACGTGGTCGTCGACGTCAGCGGCGCCACGAGCGAACCGAGCATCGCGGTGGCGGCGAGCTATCCGTCCCACGCCATCACCGAGCGGTTCGATACGCTGACCATCTACCCGGTCGCGCGCACGATCGAGCCGATTGCGGGTGGCGCCGGCGGCCGCACCGCGCAGGCGATCGTCGAGACCAGCCGCGCGAGCTGGGCGGAGTCGAATTTCGCGTCGTTGGCGGCCGGCGTGTCGATGGACGAGAAGACCGGCGACACGCCCGGGCCTCTGTCGGTCGGCGTCGCCGTAGCGGCGTCGGCCGATGCGGCCGCTGCCGAGCCTCCCGAGCCGGGACAGCCGCCGCGGCCGGAGACCCGCGTCGTCGTGTTCGGCGACTCCGACTTCGCGACCAACGCGTACGGCGGCGTGCCGGGAAACCTCGACTTCTTCGCCAACTCGATCAACTGGCTGGCGCAGCAGGAGAACCTGATCGCCATCAGGCCGAAAGAGCCTGAGGACCGCCGGGTCACGATGACGCAGCGCCAGCAGACGATGGTGTTCCTGACGTCCATTCTGATTTTGCCGGCGTTTGTCTTCGCCACCGGGGTGTACACCTGGTGGCGGCGGCGGTAGGGCGGAGCGGTCCACTGATATGCGCGGGCTCACATCCACCATCCTGCTTCTCGTCGTCCTGGGCGGCCTCGTCGGGTACATCTACTTCGTGGACTCCCGACAGGAAGGCGCCGATGCGGACGCCAAGCCCAGGGCGTTCGGCACGATCACCGCGGACCAGATCGAGGAGCTGGAGATCCGGGCGGCCGGCGGCGAGGCCGCGCGCCTGCAGCGCGCCGGCCAGAGCTGGCAGCTTGCCGAGCCCGTCAAGGCGAGCGCGGACAGCGGCGCGGTCGACACGCTGGCCACCAACCTCCAGTCGCTCGAAATGCAGCGTGTCGTGGAGGAAAACCCCTCCGACCTGGCCCAATACGGGCTCAACCCGGCCCGCATCGATATCGGGTTCCGACTGCGCGATCAGAAGGAGCTCCAGCACCTGCTCATCGGCGACAAGACGCCGACGGGGGGCGACCTCTACGCAAAGCGCGCGGATCGGAATCAGGTCTTCCTGGTCTCCTCCTTCATCGAATCCATCTTCAACAAGACGCCGTTCGATCTGCGGGACAAGTCGGTGCTGGAGGTCGATCGCGAGACGGTGACGGGGATCGAGATCTCGAAGGGCGCCGCCACGGTCGAGCTCGTCAGAAACGGCAGCGACTGGCGGATCGGGAAGCCTGTCGCGGTCCGCGCCGACTATGGAGCCGTGGAGGGAGTGCTCACGCGCCTCACGTCCACGGACATGCAGAAAGTCGTGTCGGAGACGGGCGAAGGCGGGCCGTACGGGTTCGAGCGGCCTCCACTGACCGCCACCGTGATCAGCGGCAGCTCCCGCGCCACCCTCGTCTTCGGCCGGGCCGCGGACGGCGGCGGCTACTACGCCCGGGACGCGTCCCGTCCGGTGGTGTTCACCGTCGAGGAGGCACTCCCTCTCGAGGTCGGGAAGGACGTGACGGATCTTCGCCGCAAGGACCTCTTCGACTCGAGGTCGTTCAGCGCCAGACGGCTCGAGATCCGCCGTGGCACTGGCACGGTGGAGTACGAGAAGGCCGAGGTCGACGGCAAGGAGACATGGCGGACGCCGGCGGGCCAGGCCGCCGACACCGCGAAGATCGAAGACGCGCTGACGAAGCTGTCGAACGTGCGCGCCGAGTCGTTCGAGGCCGCCGTCCACCCGTCGCTGAAGACACCGACCGTCACCGTCACGGTGAGGTTCGACGAGGACAAGACCGAGACGGTGTCGTTCGGTCGCGCAGCAAGTGTCGTGTACGCGAGCCGCGCCGATGAGCCCGGGAGCGCCGTCGTGCTCGCCTCGGCTGCCGACGATGCGATCAAGGCGGTGGACGAGCTGAAGTGATATGCAGGGCAAAGGGCAAAGGGCAAAGGGCCAGGGTCGTCGCCCTTTGTCTCTTGACCGCCGGCCTCGGAGCATGCGCCAGGGCCCGCCCCTCCGTTACCCCCGCTCCTCTCGATTCCCTCCGCCAGCTCCAGGCCGACATCCGATCCGCGATCGCCGTGCCCGGCGTCAGACGCGCCGCCTGGGGCATCGTCGTGCACTCGCTCGATCGTGACGAGCGCCTCTTCGAGCTGAACCCGGGCACGCTGCTCGTGCCGGCCTCCATCGTCAAGCTCGTGAGCCTTGCCTCCGCGTCGGACGCTGTGGGATGGGAGTTCCGGTACGAGACGACGCTTCGAGCCACGGGGCCCACGGTTGACGGCGTCCTGATGGGCGATCTCCTTGCCGTCGGCTCCGGCGATCCGTCGATCGCGGGGCGCGGCGGTGCGGACCTCACGGCATGGGCCGATGCGCTCATGGCGGCCGGGGTGAGGCGCATCGGCGGCCGCATCATCGGCGACGATGACGGGCTGGAAGAGCCGCGCCCGCAGCTCGCATGGGCCTGGGACGACCTCGGCTACTCCACCGGAGCGCTCTTCGGGGCTCTCAATCTCGCCGAAAACCGCATGGAGGTCACGGTCACCCCCGGCCAATCCGCCGGCGATCCGACCACGCTGAGCGTGGAGCCGCATGCGGGGAAGCGCCCCCTCATGAACCGGTCCGGTACGGGCGCGCCGGGCTCGGCGGCGCTGCTCTGGCCGGAGCAGCGGCCGGGCGAGACGTTCCTGACGATTGCCGGCTCGATTCCACAGGGCGCCGCTCCTGTGCGGCTGCAGGTGTCAGTGGGCAATCCGACGCTCTGGTTCGCGGCCGTGCTGCGCCACACGCTGCTGGAGCGGGGGATCGAGGTTGTGGGGGACGCGTTCGACATTGACGATGTGACGCCGCGGCCCTCGCCGGCGAGCGCGACCGTGCTCTACACACACCGGTCGGCGACGCTGGCGGAGCTTGCGCGGCCGATGCTTGCCGACAGCATCAATCTGTACGGTGAGGCCGTGTTACGGCTCAATACGCCTCCAGGGGCGTTTCCGACCAACGATGCGGCCCTCGCCGGGCTCCGGGGCCGCATGGCGGGCTGGGGGATCCCGGACGATGCCTGGCAAGTCGTCGACGGGTCGGGCCTGTCGCGCCGCAACGCGGTGTCGCCCGAGGTGTTCGTGTCGATTCTCCGCCGGATGCACGACCCCTCGGGCCGCTCGCCGTGGCTGACCGCCCTGCCGGCGGCCGGCCGCGAGGGCACGCTCGCCGAGCGCATGAAGGGCCCGCCGGCAGCGGACAACGTCCGCGCCAAGACGGGCACGATGTCGAACATCAGAACGCTGGCCGGCTACGTGCAGACGAGGGACGGGGAAAGGCTGGCCTTCGCGATCATGGCCGACGGCTTCGAGGGATCCGGCCGAGCGGCGGTCGAGGCCGTCGATCGCATCGTCGTGCGGCTGGCGGAATTCAGAAGATGACGGCTTTCACTTCCACGTCGCCACAGAGTCACAGAGACATAGAGAAGAATTGGCTCAAAACCTCTGTGGCTCTGTGTCTCTGTGGCCCGTGCACGTTTATACGCTTCAGGCGGCGGCGGGGAGCTCGAAGTAGAAGATCGCTCCGCCGGCGGCGCCGTTGCGATACCCGATCCGGCCCCCGAGCGAATCGATGATGCCGTAGCTGACGGACAGCCCGAGCCCGGTGCCCTGCCCGACGGCCTTGGTGGTGAAGAACGGCTGGAAGAGCCGGGCCTCGTGCTCCGGCGCGACGCCCGGCCCGGTGTCTTCAACTTCGAGAAGGATGCGGTCGCCGCGGTCCTGCGTCCGGATCGTGATGCAGCCGGGCTGCCGTCCCGAAAGGACGATCGCCTGCTCGGCGTTCACGACGAAGTTGAGGACCACCTGTTGCAGCTCGGCGAGAACGGCCGAGACGTGGCGCGTCGAGTCGTCCTCGATTCGCAGCTCGATGTTCTCGGACTCGAGGCGGCGCTGCCGCAGCTCCGCGACCGACCTGATCACGTCGCCGAGGTGGACGGGTTCCGCCTCTCCGGTCTGCTGGCGCGCAAACATCGCCAGGTTCCGGATGATGCCGCAGGCGCGTGCGCTCTCCTTCTGGATCAGCAGGAGGTCGCTCTTGACCGATTCCGGAAGCTCGCCCTGCATCTGGAGCAGCTCGGCGAACCCGAGTATCGCCTGCAGCGGGTTGTTGATCTCGTGCGCGACACCCGACACGAGCTGACCGACGGCGGCCAGACGCTCCTGGCGGATGACCTGCCGCTGGAGCGACTCGACCTCCTGCCGCATGCGGCGCTCCTCGGCCATCTGCGCATCGAGTGCCGCCCGCGCCTCATTGAAGCGGCGCAGCATCGCCTCGAAGCCGCTCTGCAACTCGGCAAACTCACGCGTCGGCATGGTGCGGCGCTCGATCGGACTGAAATCGCCGGAGGCGATCCTCTGCGCGGCCGTCTCGAGGTGGACAAGCGAGCCGGTCAGCCGCCGCGAGTAGACGACCGCCACGATCACCCAGCCCACGAGGACCACGGCAAGCGCGGGCACGGTGCGCAGCCACAGCGTCATCGTGCGATCGAACGCCACCGCGATCGGAATGCCGACCGTGATGACCCATGCGCCTCCCTCGACCGGCGCGTGCGCGATGACGCGTCTGACGCCGTCGGCGCCGTCGTGCTGCCGCGGAGGGCCGGCGCCGTCGGCCAACCCGCTGGCCGCCACGAGCCGCCCGTCGAAATCGCCCGGGCTTCGCGCCAGCACCTCGCCTCGCATATCGCTCAACACCACAACGGATCCTTCGGGCAGCATCGCCTGGTTGACGGCGTCCTGCAGCAGTTGTGGGTTGACGTGATACGCCATGACGCCGGTGATCGTGCCGGCCTCGTCATTGATGGGATGCGCAATCGTCACGAAGGCCAAACCCGCGCGATCGTGCCGGAGCGGCGACACGACTCGCGCGCGCTTCTGCATCACCTGGGATGCGATGTCGGACCAGCCGCCGAGCTTCTCGAGAGTGGAGGGGCTGCGCGCCACGAGACGGCCGCCGGGATCCAGGAGGGCGAGATCCAGCAGCGCGGGGTTCTGCCGCGTCTGATTGCTGAGAAGTGGCTGGACGGCGGCGCCATCGAGCTCCCGCACCACGGGGATGACCGACAGGTTGCCGACCATCCGCTCGAAGCCCGACAGCTCGCGCTGCACGAGTGCCGCCGTCCGCGATGCCGTCACTTCGGTCTGCTGAGTCAGCTCCTCGACGGTCTCGCGGAACTCCTCGGTGCCGAGCCACGCCGCAGCCAGGAGAATCGGCACGATCAGCAGCAGGATTGCGACAAACAGCTGTCGCTGAAGCGACCGGGATCCGATCTTCACCATGGGAAAAAAGCGAGCCGAATGTTAACAGGGATTCAGACAGGTTATCGGCGGAGGAGCGGGTCTTCGATACCTGCGTGTGCAAACCCGGCGGCTCGAATCCGGCAGCTGTCGCACCGATGACAGGGACGGCCGGCCGGGTCGGGATCGTAGCAGCTGTGCGTCAGGCTGTAATCGAGGCCCAGGGCCACGCCGGCCCGGATGATCTCCGCCTTGGTCATCTTCAGCAGCGGCGCATGCACCCGGAACGCGCCGCCGCCGACTCCCCGGGCGGTTGCCAGCGCGGCCAGCCGTTCGAACGCTTCAATGAACTCTGGACGACAGTCTGGATAACCAGAGTAATCGAGCACGTTCACGCCGAGAAAGATGTCTGCCGCCTGCAGCGTCTCCGCCCAGGCGAGCGCAAGCGCCAGGAAGACCGTGTTGCGCGCAGGGACGTAGGTGGACGGGATATCCGCCGCGTCGAGCGGCCGGTCCTTGGGCACCGGCGCGGTGGTCGTGAGCGAGGAGCCGCCAAATCGCGCCAGATCGACGGCCAGCTCGATATGTTGCACAACGCCGAGGGCCGCGGCTACTTTGCGTGCAGCCTCCACTTCGCGCGCGTGACGCTGGCCGTACTCGATGGTGAGGGCGAACAGCCGGTATCCGTCGGCGCGAGCCATCGCGGCGGCGGTGTAGGAGTCCAGCCCGCCGCTCAGCAGGACGACCGCGTTGCGGCCTCTAGGCACTTCAGGCACTCTACACACCCCGTGTGTCAGGGTCCCAGATGTACTTGTGCAGCTGAAGCTGCACGCGCACCGGCAGCCGGTCGGCCATCACCCACTCGGACAGTTGCCGTGGATCGAGCACGCCGTGCACCGGTGACAGATGCACGGCCGCGGCGCGCTCCGCCAGGCGGCAGCGGCCCGTCACACCGCGGGCGAACTCGTAGTCTGCCCTGTCTTTGATCACGAACTTGATCTCGTCATGCGGGCGGATCCGATCGAGGTTCGTCCAGTCGTTGTGGTGCGATTCACCGCTGCCCGGACACTTGATGTCGAGGATCGTGACGACGCCTTCCGGCACCTGCGCGGTGCTGCGGTGGCCTCCGGTCTCGAGCAGAACGGTCCGGCCACGATCGAGCAGCGACCGCATCAACGGGTACACGTCTTCCTGCAGAAGCGGCTCGCCGCCGGTGACCTCGACCAGCGGGCACTCGAACCGGCTGACCTCAGCGACCACGTCGTCTACCGACCGTTTGCGGCCCTCATGGAAGGCATACGGCGTATCGCACCACGTGCAGCGAAGATCGCACGCCGTGAGACGGACGAAGACGCACGGCCGGCCGGCATACGTCGA
>Ga0155950_1020_pt2 | contig 23013 bp, 16 predicted proteins | sample RifCSPlowO2_02_FD_107604 | JGI IMG/M metagenome (GOLD analysis project Ga0155950, IMG submission 107604) | Acidobacteria bacterium RIFCSPLOWO2_02_FULL_67_21
AAGCCCCGCCCAGAAAAGACCCTGCTCAACGGATCGCTCGACTGCCGGACGCATGACGGCGTCGATGCTCACCGCAGGACCCCTTCCCGCTCGTGCCTCCCGCTGCAGCCTGACGTACTCGTGTGCGCCCGCCACCGTGACGCGATCCTGTACGACCGCGAACACGGCAACCGCCGCGGCCAGCGTCAGCAGCACGATCGCGCGGAGACGCATCCACAACGGATTATACGGCTGGCCTCGCACGCAGGCGTGCGCCTTGCTTGACGATGCAGGCGGACCGCCGCTCGACGGGTCGACACTCGTGGCAGCGCCGCCCTATAAGGAGGCCCAAATGCAGATTCGCGACGTCATGACACCGAACCCACGGTGCGTATCGCCCGACGACACGATCCAGAACGCCGCCCGCATCATGCGTGACGAGGATACCGGCGTGGTGCCGGTGGTGAAGGACGGACGAGCTGTGGGCGTGGTGACCGACCGGGATATCGTCGTGCGGGGCGTGGCCGAGGATGGCCAGCTCAACCGGCCGATTCGAGAGATCGTGAGCCGCAGCCTCGTCTCGGCCACGCCCGACATGTCCACCCGCGAAGCCGCCGAGCTCATGAGCGAGCACCAGGTGCGCCGGCTTCCCGTGGTCGAGGGCGAGCGCCTGGTCGGCATCGTGTCAATCGGTGACCTGGCCGTGAAGGAAGAGCGCGACAACCGGGTCGGCGACGCGCTTCAGCACATCTCCGAGGGCGTCAAAGAGCGCGAGTAACCCACCACCAGAGCGCGAGAAGCGCGAGCAGCAGCACGGCCACGATCGCCGCGAGCGGACGCCTCGACCGCCGCGGGCGATCGAAGAGCGACCCGCCGGAGGGAGGCTGCACGCGCGGCTCGCTCGTCGCACGGCCGCAGCGATAGCAGATAAGCGCCTTGTCGGCGATTTCGGTTCCACAGTGGGTGCAGATCATTCAGAGAGTTCAAAACCGACGTAGTGCCCGGCTTTAGCCGGGCTGAAGCCCGGCACTACGTACGAAAGTGGTGGGTCTACGGTACTCTACGAACGTCGTCGGATTTCCTGTGCGAGCCGCGCCAGCTCGACGAGGATGCGCTCCAGCTCGGCCTGATACTCTTCGTCGGTCATTGAAGCTTTCCGCGCCTTGAGCGTCTCGAGCTCCCGCTCGAGCGCGGCGCGCTGACGCTCCAGGCCGGCAACGGCCGTGCCCGCCGCGGCCGTGCCCGGCTCGGGGTCGAGGTACAGCGTCCGCGCGATCGCGCCGTCGTCGCCCGGCGCGTCGGCCTCGCGCCCCATGCCGTCGCCGTCATCGTCCAGGATCGGCCGTTCCGTCGGCAGCTGTCCCCGTTGCTCGTAGTGCTGCTTCACGCCGGCGCTCGCCGCCGCAAAGGCTTCCCAGACCGAAATGCGGCCGTTCTTGTCCAGGTCGCTCGCCAGGCTGGCCAGCGCGCGGACCAGGTACTCGGGGAAGACGGTGGCAAACCGCTGCATCGCCGAGTCGGTCGCGGTGATGACCACGCGGCCCCGGCGAGACAGCGGCTCGAGAAAGGGAAAGCTCGATTCGGTCGTGTTGATCACCACCAGCCGGCCGGCGATGCCGTCGAGCATCGTCTTCCACTCCGGGACGCCGATGTCGGGGCCCACCAGGTTGAACTTCGCCTCGGTTCCGTCAAAGGTGCCGTGCCCCATGAGCACGACCATGACCGTATCCTCGCCGGACACGCGGCGCCGGAGATCGCCGAACAGGCGGCGCACGTTGTCGGCGGTGGCGCGGGAGCTGCCGCCGCTCTGCTCGTCGAGCATCACCACGTTGGCGTCGGGGACTGCAAAGGTCGTGGTGAGAAATGCCGCGAGCTCCGACCGCCACTTCTCCTGCTGCGCGGCATACTTCTCGTCGCCGGACGCCCCGGAGACAATCACCGCGTACCGCTCGGCAGCCGTCGCGACACACGAGAAGCCCAGGAGGCACGCGAGCACGAGGGTTGGGATCTGGACTTTGGGATTTGGGATTTGGGACTTGGGGTTTGCCGTCATCGCAGCCCCCAGCGACGTCGAAGCGTCCACTCCAGAGCGAGGAGGAGCAGCAGCGTGGCGAAGATCCAGACGTTGTGCCAGAGCTCTTCGAGCCGCGGCGGGACCGCGTCCACCACGGACGAGGCCAGCAGGGACCGGAGCTCTCCGGCCTCATCGGCCCGGAGGTAGCTGCCACCGCTCGCGCTCGCCACGCGCCGCAGCACATCTTCGTTGAGCCGCGGGTCGGCCATCTCGAGATCGGAGCCGCCCGCCAGCACCCAGCGCTCGGAACGGGCCAGCGTGGCGCCGCCCCGCTGCGCGGTGGCGGTAATCCGGTACACGCCAGGCTCCTCGAACCGGACCTCCCCCGCGTACCGTCCCGATTGCTGGTCGGCGAGCGCCGCCGCGACATCCTGCGTGCCCCCGCCCGGAAGCGTCACCCGAAGCCGGACGTTGGCGTCGGCCACTGGAGTAAAGTCGCCGTTGCGAACGTCGACGGCGACAGTCGCGCCGGTGCCGGGCAGCACGTCGTGGAGCGGGGCGATCGACACCCGGTCGGGAGCGCCTGCGGCGGCCCAGCGTACGGCCTGCCGCCAGAACAGCTCGTGGCTCCGGTCCTCCGACGGCAGCCGCATCCGCCAGCGCCAGGAGGCTTCACCCGCGAAGATCATCGCCCGGCCCTGACCGAAGCGCTGGACCGCCAGCAGCGGACGCGCGCCGTCGGGCGCCTGGACGAGCGCGAGCGCCTGCGCCCCGGGCCGCAGCGAGCCCAGCGGGGCCACCCCGGCGAGCGGCGGAATGGCGCGCCAGCGGCTCTCGGTCTCCTCGGCCGTGGCGCCGATGCGCATCACCGGATGCGCCTGGCCATCGGAGGTGAGCGTCACGGCGTAGCCAGGCTCGCGCGCCGCCGATGTCCGGATCACGCCATTGCCCCGGTCGGTCAGCCGGAGCGGCAGCACGTCTTCGAGCGGCGTGCCGCCGAATCCCTGCTGAAGGAACGACTTCGCTCCGAGCATCAGCAGACCGCCGCCCCGCTGGTCGACGAAGTCGGAGAGCATCTGGAGCTGGGGCCGCGAGAGCGCGTCCCCTTCCAGGTTTGCGAGCACCACCGCGTCGTACTCGTAGAGCGCGGCCCGCTCCTGCGGAAAGCCGCCGGCGAGCCGCGGCGCGCGCGCGTCGCTCGCCTGCACGAAGTAGGTCGACGCGCCGCGCACGTCGCGCCCCTTCCGCACGACCGAATCGAGCTCGATCCCGGCGTCGGTCGCCAGTGCGCGCTTGATGAACGAGTGCTCGAACCCCGGCGATCCCTCAATCATCAGCACCCGGCGTGGGCGGCCGGGCGGCTCCACGAGCACGCTCCGCCGGTTGTTGTCCAGAGCCACGTCGCCTGCCGCCGATGGGATCTCGACCGTGTACAGCGTGGCGGTCTCCCGCGGCGGCGACACGGTGACGACCGCACGGACCGGACTGCCGTCCGCGGCTGGAGTGACCCGCCGCAGGTCGATGGGACGGCCGTTCTCGAGAATGCGAAGGTCGAACGGCGCGGCGCGACCGCGGCTGACCGCCGCAATACTGAGATCCACCGAGGACTCGGTCAGCGCCGCTTCGCCCGCCGCCACGTCGAGCACTTCGAAATCAATGGCGGGGCGCGGAGCGCCGACGCCGATCGCGTACACGGGCGCTTCCCCGGGGCTCACCGATCCTGAGGCGTCCTCGGTTCCGGTGTCCCCGCCGTCGGATATCACCACGACGCCGGCCACGCGGCGCTCGCGGTAGCGTTCGCGCACCGCGCGCAGGGCGCCGGAGAGATCGCTCCGCCGGCCGTCGGCCGCAAGCGCCCCGGGAGCCGCGGGCGCGAGCCGGTCGCCGAACGTCCAGACCTCGGACCGGAACCGCCCGTCGAGGGCCGGCTGGATGCGGTCGCGCAGCAGGTCGCGCGCCACGTCGATGCGCCGCACGCCTCCCACATCGGGCAGGCCCATACTGCGCGAGGCATCGATGAGCACCGGCACGACCGCATCGGCGCTGGCATCCGGCGGCACAATCCGCACCGGCCGCAGCAGGCAGGCCATCAGGAAGAGCAGCGTCAGCGCGCGGATGGCGGCAAGCGCGGTCCGCCGGCCGCGCGGCAGCGGGACAATCCTGCCGGCGTACAGGCCCCAGGCGACCGCCGCGGTCGCGACGGCCATCAGAAGGAGCACCCACCACGGAAACGCGACGGCGAACTGCACCTACTTCCCTTCTCCTGTCGCGAGCGCGCGATAGTACTTCTCGATCAGCCTTCGGTACTGCTCGGGTACGGCCTGCGTGGCACCCGCATTCAGCCGATCGCGCGACTGCTGCTCGCGCAGCCGATCGGCCGCCGATCGCTCGGCGCGCTCGAGCGCCGCTGCCACCTGCACCTTGAGCCGATCCCACTTCTCGAAATCCTGCTTCCAGCCCTCCGTTCCAGGAGCCGAGCGCCCCGGATTGAATCCTTCGGTCTCGGGCACATCCCCGCGGTTCTCGCCACGGAGCTCCTTCAGGAGCTCGGAGGCCGCCGCCCACGCGCCGGAGCCGCCGGCCGTCTGGCCCGACGGCCCGGGCTGGCCGTCGCGTCCGCCCTGATTCGACTCGGGCTCGCCGCCCTGCTGACGGAGCTCTGAGAGCTGCCGGTCGAGCGCCTCCAGCTCCTCCCTCTGGCGACGCAGGCTGGACAGCTCATCGCTCAGCTGCTGCGACGCACCGCCCTGACCAGCCGCGGCGCCCAGCCGATCGGCCACGCTCTCCAGCCCGCGCGCGATCTCCTGCCGCTCGCGCTGCATGTCGGCCTCGCTGGGCGGCTGGACACCGCCGCGCTGCCCTGCCCGTCCGCTCTGGTCGCCTGCCGCCTGCCGTTCTTCGCGGGCCGCCTCGCGCATGCGCTCGGACAACCGCTGCCGCTCCACTTCCTGCGCGGCCTGGCCGAGCGCGCTGCGCTCCTGCTGGTCGCCACCCTCGGCGCCGCCGGCAAGCTGCCGCACGCCGTCTTCGAGCCGCCGCGCCCGCTCCGCGAGGCGCTCCTGCTCGGCCGCACGCTGCCGTCCGCGATCGGCCCGATCGCCGTCGCCTCTCGCGCCGCCCGCCGCCCCGCCGAGACGACGCTCGGCCTCGGCAAGCTGGCGTGATTCAAGCTGCAGCTCGCCGATGGCACGGCGGCGATCGTCCGGCTGCGCACCGCGCACCCGCTGCTCGACGTCGCGCAGCCGATCGGCGGCCCGGCTGCCGCGGGCGCTCGCCTGCTCCGGGTTCTCACGCCGCAGCTCGTTGGCAGCTCCCTGCATCTCTTCCGCCGCCTGCTGCAGCGCGCGGCTCGCCTGCTGGCGCTCACCGGCCTGCCCTGCCTGCGCGCTCTGGCCTCCCTGCGCCCCCCGGCCCTGCTGCGCGCCCTGCCCCTGCCCCTGCGCGCTCTGCCCGCCGCGGCCGCCCTGCGGCTGCGACCGCTCCATCTCCTGCGCCAGCGCCTCGGCCTGCCGCCGCAGCTCGCTCTGCTCGCGCGTCAACCGCTCGAGCTCACGCCGGCGCTCCTCTTCGGGCACGGAGGCGCGGCCGCGCGCCAGATCCCGCTGGCTCCCGGTCAGCGCATCCTGCCGCTCGGCGAGATCCCGCACCTTGTCGAGCACCTCGTCTGCCGGCTTCGGCTCGTCCCGCGTCTCGCGGCCGGACGGCGTCTCGTAGTTGGTCTGCTGCTGCTTGGCGAGCTCCCGATCGAACAGCGAGGACATGTCCTGCTGGCGCCGATTGGAGCCGCTTCCGCCGGTGCCGCTGGCCTGCTGCGCGATTTCACGGCGCCGCACCTCGGCCTGGGCGCGCAGAAGCTCGTTGAGCGCGCTCATCTCGTGCGGCAGCGCGCCGGCGGTCTTCAGCCCGTCGAGCTGCTCGTAGGCGCTTCCCATCGCGACGGTGGCCCGGCCGACAGCTTCCGCCATCGCGTCGGGACCGGCCGGCGCTGCGCCGCCGGCAGGACGCCGCCTCCGGATGTCGGTGGCGCGCTGCATGCCCCTGAGCATCGTCGTGGCGCGCGTGCGGAGCTCCTGCTGCGCCTTCGCTACGGCTCTGACATCCTCGGCCGACCGCCCGCCGCTCGCGCGCGCGCGGCGGTCGAGATTCCACGTGGCGGTGATGATGTCCTTCTGCGCCTGGATCAGATCCTCGAGGCCCTGATCGCTGCCGCCTCCGCCACCGCCGCCCCCCTGCGTCTGCGAGGCGACGAACTCCTCTTCGAACGGCGTCACCTCGAGAAAGAAGATGTCGCTGCGCGCCTCGCTGGACCGCCGGCCGCGGCTCGCGTCCCTGGCGCGCGCGTAATAGGCGACCACGTCGCCGGGCCGGACGCGGAGATCCTCGAGATACACGGTCCGCTGTCCGGTCACAGCCGTCCCCTCGCCGCTGCGGGCGAACGGCACCGCCCGCTCGGGCCCCCCGGCAACCGAGTAGACGAGATCCAGCGACGCGACGGCGAAATCATCATCGGCGCTCGCTTCGATCGACACTTCCTCGAGCGGCGTCACCTGCCGGTCGCTCGCCGGTCGGACGATCCGCACGTCGGGCGGCCGGTCCTGCAGTGTGCGGATGAAATACTCGGTATCGCCGTCGCTGGCGAGGCCGTCCGTGTCGGCCAGCGCCACCCGGTAGCCGTCGTCCCGCGTAATGGTCAGCTCGCCCTCGAGCGCCCCACTGCGCTCGGCGAGACGCACGACGCCGCCCTCCGTCAGGTTCAGCGCCGCCTCGCGTACCGGCTTGTCGGCATGGACGGTGATACGAACGCGCGTGCCTGCCGGACCGTAGATATCGCCTCCGTCCTCCTCGCGGCGGGGCGCCATCCCGAACGCGGCCGGATAGTCGTACTGCAGGTCGATGCGCGCCACTCGCGGCGGACGGACCACCGTGACCGAATACTGCGGCGACGACGCACCGGCGGCGGTCACGGTGTAGCGGAAGCTGTCCTGGATCCCTTCGAGGAGCGCCGCAAACCCGTCGGGGCCCTTCGCCATCGGAATCTCGCGCCACGCGCCGTCGCTGCCGGTGCGCAGGACCGGCGCCACCGCGTCGCCGGTTGAGAGCGTCGCCACGACGCGCACCGACGCGCCGGCGCGGACCTTCACGTCGCCGGGCTGCACGTCGATGCCGAGCCGGTGCGGCAGCACATAGAGCGACAGCAGCCGGGCCGCCTGTGCCGCAGGCGCCAGCGAGAAAAAGGCCGCGATGCCGAGGGCCAGCGAGGCGGCGGCGGCCTGCAGCACCGCGCGCCGCAGCGCCTCCCGGCCGATCACGCGGTCGAGATCGAGCAGGCGCGCGCGGCGGATGGCGTCCTCGGCGACGGCTGCCGCCATCGGCCCGGCGTCGGCACCGCGATGGCCGATTGCGGTGACCAGCGCGTCCTCGAGCTCCGGACATCGCTCCTCGATGAGCCGCGCGACCCGAAGATCGCGCGGCGCGAGCCGCAGCGGCGCGAGCGCCCGGACGCACACGCCGCTCACAAGGCCGGCCGCCACGCCCCACAAGAGGATCAGCGCGCCGCCGTCGACGTGCCCGAAGTGCCCGATGGCCGCCGCGGCCGCGAGCACCAGCGCGCAGCCCGCGGCGGCCCGCGCCCACGCGGCAAGCGCCGTGAAGGTGCGCCACCGCCGCGTGACACGGCCGATGAGCGCCGACAGCTCGGCGTAGCGCTCGCCCATCATCCAAGCCTCCGGCCGAGGAGCCCCTCGGCCGCGAGCGCCACCACCATCAGCAGAAGCCCGTATCGCCAGAGGCTCTGCTGATCCTCCTGCTGCCGCTCGTCGGCACGGGCCTGTTGCGCGGCGGTGGCACGGAGGCGCGAAATGCCGGCCTGAAACGACTCCGCCGTCATTCGCCGCGGGTCCGACTCGCGCGGATCAACGTTGACGGCCACTCGTCTGGCGGCCGGGCCCGCCCCGATCGCCGCGACGCCGGCGATGCGGCCCTGCTCGCCCGGCAGCTCGCCCACCAGATACTCCGACCGGGTGGCCCGGGACGAGGCCAGGTACCGAAGCATTTCGTGAACGAACGGGACGAATGCCGGCTGCAGCGGAAAGTCGTTCCACCGGTAATTGAGGTCCGACCCGAACAGCAGGAACCGTCCTGCGGCTCCGCCCGGGTGTCCGCCCTCCTCGATCAGGGCCGGCGTCCCGTCGGTGAATCGCGCGAGCACCACGGCCTCGGGGGGCGCCTCGAGCAGCGCCGCGCGCTCGAAGCTCACGTTGCCGAGCGCCCCGCCGCCGCCGAACAGCCGGAAGATCGGGTGGCGCGTGTCGGACGGTGCGAGGCTCAGGGTGCCGCCGCTGCGCGACGTCCAGGCCACGGCGGCGACGCCCGCCAGCGCCTGCCTGATAACCGCGGGCTCCACATCGGGGCCGGCCGCCACCAGCAGGCCGCCCCCGGATCGGACGAACTGCGCCAGGCGCTCACGTCCGCGCTGTTCCATCCCGCGCGTGCCGAGCACGACGATCGCGCTGACGCCCTCGACCTCGGCGGGGCCGAGCGTGGAAAACGTGGCGCCGCTGAGCGCCCGGAACTGAAAGCGCGCCGGGCCTTCCGCCACGGCCAGCGCGCGCTCCAGGTAGAGGGCCTCCGAGGGATGGCCCGACGCAGTAACCGCCAGCACGGAGGCGGCATTGCTTCGATCGAGCACGGCATATCGGGCGTTGTCCGCGCCGTACCCCGCGCGATCGTCGACCGATGCCGATACCACGCCGGACTCGGCCGCCGGCAGCGGCAGTCTCGCCTCCGTGCTGCCGTCGGCAGGCACGACGACCGGCACCGCGCCCACGCGGCGGTCGTCCAGCGTGAACACCACCTGATCCGCGACCGGCTGCCTCGAGAAATTGCGCACCGCGGCCACCGCCTCACGGCCCTCGATACGCAGCGCCGCCAGCGCGATATTGGCCGCGGGGCTCTCGACCTCCTCCACCGCGACCGTGGCGTTCTCGGGAATCGCGCCGCCGCTCGCGGCGTCCCAGCCGCTCTGCTGCAGATCCGTTACGACGACGAGGCGGCCCGGCCGCCCGGCGAGCTCCTGCGCCGCGCGCTCCAACGCCGCGCGGAAGCGCGTCGCGCCGGCCCCTGGGGCGAGCGCCGCGATCGACGCGAGGGCGCCCGCACGGTCGCGTGACAGCGGCGCGACGACGTCGGCGGCATGGGCGAACGACAGGACGGCGACCGCGTGCCCGGACGGCGCCTCGCGGACGGCGCGCCCGGCCCGCTCGCGGACGGCGTCGAACTGTCCGGGCGCGGAGAGACTTGCCGACGTGTCGACGAGTACGACGGTCGCCTCGCCGGTCAGCGCGGCGGCCTCCCCGGTGAGGTACGGCCGCGCGAAGGCGCACGCGAGCAGCGCCACGGCGGCGACGCGCAGCGCCAGCAGCAGCAGCTCCCGCAGGTGGCGGTGGCTCGATTGCTCGACCGGCGCGGCGCGCAGGTAGCGCATCGCCGCAAACTCCACGACCGGCTCGGCGCGCCGGTAGAACAGATGGATCGCAATCGGGATCGCGGCGGCGGCGGCCCCCAAGAGGAACAGCGGCGAGAGGAACGCGAGGCCGAACATCAGCGCGCCCGCCCCCGCGTGGAGAGGTAGGACATGAGCGCGAAATCGAGCGGCGTCGAGGTGTCCATCAGCCGGTAGTCGATGCCGGCCGACCCCAGCTCCCGGCCGTAGCGCTCGATCGTCTCGCGCAGCGCCCCCAGATACTGTTCGCGAACCGCCGACGGCACCGCCATCAGCTCGTCACCGAGCTCCAGGTCACGGAACCGCGCGGCCCGCTCGAACGGAAAGGTGCGCTCGGCGGGATCGATCAGGTGAAACACGATGACCTCGCTGCCGCGGAACCGGAAGTGCCGCAGGCCGTCGATGACCGTCTCCGGCTCGTCCAGCAGATCGGAGATCACGACGACCAGCCCGCGCTTGTCGATCGCGTCGGCCAGCAGGTGGAGCGGCTTCGCCATGCTGGTGCGCTGACCGACGGCCAGGGTGTCGAGGGCGACGAGCACGGCCCGCAGATGGCTCGGCCGCGCGCTCGGCGGCAGCATCGTCGCGAGCCGGTCGTCGAACGTCGTCAGCCCGACGGCGTCGCGCTGCCGGTGCATCAGGTACGCCAGCGACGCGGCGAGCATCGACCCGTACTCCAGCTTCGACACGCCGCTCGAGCGGTACGCCATCGAGGCACTGATGTCGAGCAGCAGGTGGCACTCGACGTTGGTCTCTTCTTCGAACTTCTTGACGTAGTAGCGGTCGCTGCGGGCGTAGACCTTCCAGTCGATCGTCGAGAGGTCGTCGCCGGGGAGGTACGGGCGGTATTCGGCAAACTCGACGCTGAAGCCCTTGAAGGGGCTGCGGTGGAGGCCGGACAGAAACCCCTCGACCACGGCCCTCGACTTCAGCTCCAGCGTGCCGAGATGCGCGAGGACCGCGGGGTCGAGAAACCGCAGCTCCCCCTGCGCCCCGCGCGGCGCGCTCATACGGCCAGCCCGCTGCTCGGCACCGGCACCGATTCCAGCAGCCGCGCCACGATGCTGTCGGCGTTGAGGTGCTCGGACTCCGCGTAGAAATTGGTGACGATCCGGTGACGGAGGATCGGCAGCGCGAGCGCCTGAATGTCCTTGAGGGAGACGTGATGGCGGCCGTGCATCAACGCACGGGCCTTGCCGCCGAGAATGAGCGCCTGCGACGCGCGCAGGCCGGCGCCCCACTTCACGTACTTGCCCACGAAGTCCGGCGTGTCGGCCTGTCCGGGGCGCGACGCCGAGACCAGCCGCACGGCGTACCGGGCGATCTCGTCGGTCACGATCACCTGGCGGACGACCTGCTGGAACTCGAGGATGTCGGGACCGCCGAGCACGCGCGCCACCGACGGCTCCTCGGCATCGGTCGTCTCGGTCACGACCCTGACCTCGTCGTCCTCCTGCAGGTAGGTCATGACGACGTTGAACATGAACCGATCGAGCTGCGCCTCGGGCAGCGGGTAGGTGCCCTCGAGCTCGATCGGGTTCTGCGTCGCGAGGACGAAGAACGGCCGCTCCAGCGGGTACGTGCGGCCGGCGGCGGTGACATGGTACTCCTGCATCGCCTCGAGCAGCGCGGCCTGCGTCTTGGGCGGGGTGCGGTTGATCTCGTCGGCCAGCAGGATCTGCGCGAAGATCGGTCCCTGCACGAACCGCAGCGCGCGGGTGCCGTGCTGCTCCTCGAGGATCTCGGTGCCCGTGATGTCGGCCGGCATCAGATCGGGCGTGAACTGAATCCGCTTGAAGCGGAGGTCGAGGATCGCGGCGAGCGTCTTGATCAGCAGCGTCTTGGCCAGGCCAGGGACGCCGGTGATGAGGCAATGGCCGCCGGTGAAGAGCGCGATGAGCACTTCATCGACCACCTGGTCCTGGCCGACGATCACCTTGCGGAGCTCGGCGAGCAGACGCTCGCGGCCCTGCTGAACCCGTTCGGCGAAATTCGGGACGGCGACCGTCGTAGGCATGATCGGGAAGGCAGCGCGTTAATGCGTCAGGGTGTAAACGATTTCGTTGATGAACATGCGGTAGGCGTCTGCCGTGTACTTGAGGTAGCCCGGATATTCCTCGGCATTCGACCATTCCACGCCGTCACCCATGTCCGTGTTCCAGTTCGCGAGCACCATGGGACGCCCGCGATCGTCGAGGATCGCGCGCAGGCGCGCCACGAACCCGCCCTTTTCCCAGGTGCGCCCTGCAAAGAACGACCCCAGTCCCGGGGTCTGCGGAAACCCTGACAGCACATAAAAGCAGGAATAAATCGGGTGCGGCGGCTCCAGATCCACGATCTGGCGATCGGGAAAGACGCGCCGCATCTCGCTGGCAAAATTGTCCCACTCGTACGGGCCGTGGAAGTCGTCGAACGTCGCCGTGCCGCCCCGCAGCAGGAACTCGCGAAGAATCGAGACCTCCTCGTCGCGCAGCCGGAGGTTCCCCGGCTCGACGAAGTACAGCCATCCCTGGTCCCACAGCTTCTCGTCGTCGAGGGTCAGCACGATCGGGTCGTTCACCTCGATCGACGTGGCGGTCCGCAGGCGGCGCGACAGGTTCTGCTCGGCGGCAGGGGCATCGATCGCCCACGGCTCGCCCCAGTAGTCGAGGCGATAGCGGTTGTCGACCGTGAACGACTGGTACCGGACGCGGACGAACGTCCACTGCAGCCCCGCGAAGCGCTCGTCCTGGAGCAGCGGCACCTGCGCGATGGCCTGGGACACCCGTGTGGAGTCGACGAGCAGCAGCGCGGCCAGCACGCCGCTCATGACGATGCCGGCCCGTCGAAGGGTCACCCCTCGACGGGCTCGGGGTGAGCCCGAGCTGTGTCGAAGGATCATGGCGTGGCCACCGCCGGCGGGGCGCCGATGATCGTCAGCAGCAGGTCCTGCCCCCGTTCGAAGGCCGGCGCAATCTCGAGCGCGGCCAGCGCCTCGCGCTTGGCGTCGCCCAGCTGCCCGGCCAGGATGTACGCCTCGGCCAGATCGGCATGCGCGGATGCCCGGTCGGCGGGGCCCGCGGCCAGCGCGGCGCGCAGCGCGCGCACCGCGCGCACGCCATCCTTCCGCTGCAGCGCGTGGCGGCCGACAGCCGCCTGTGCCTGCGTATCGAACGGGTCGAGCTCGGCGACGCGCTCGTAGACCGCCGCCGTGCGCGCGCCGTCGCCGAGCGGCGCCACCAGCGCGGCGAGCTGCCGGGCCGTCTCCAGGTCGGCGCCGTCCACCTTCAGCACGGCTTCGAGCGCCTGAATAGCTCGAGTGGAGTCCCCCTGCTTGGTGGCGATCGCCGCGATCATGGCGTGCGGGTTCTGCTGTCCGCTGGCGGCCGGCACCAGCGCAGACGCCCGCTCGAGCGCCTGAATCGCGCCGGCCGCGTCGCCGCCCTCGAAGAGCGCGCGGGCGAGCGCCATCTGCGCGACAAAGCTCCCCGGGGTGTCGGCGGCCAGCGCCTTCAGCTGATCGACGGTCGCCTTGGGCGGAATCTCCGGTCCGCGCAGCGCACGGCGAAGGGCGGCGTAATCGCGCTCCAGCTTGACGTCGAACCCCGCCTGTACCTCGTCGACCGTGGCGTTGAAAGCCTCCTTGAACGCGGCGTCGGTCTCGAGCCCCTTGCCGTACGCCCGGAGCAGCCTCCACAGCGCCGGCTCGCCATACGCAGCCACGATGTGCTCGACGACGAGTGACGCCTGGTGATAGACGAGCGAGATCAGGCGCGGATCGCTGAGGCCTTCGTTCAGATTGGCGATCTTGAGGAGCTTGCCGGCCTCGAGCGCCCGGGCGAATTCGAGCTCCATCTCGCGGCCCCACTCCGGCCGCGCCCGCCGCTCCTCGTAGACCGACATCCCTTCCGAAATCCACCGCGGCACGCGGTTGTTCGACATCTGCAGGCTGATGACGTGCGCCATCTCGTGCCACAGCGTAGCGGCCCAGCTGAACTCGCCGGGCTGGCGGGCGCGTGGCGAGTCGAGCGTCACGACCTTGCCGAAGCAGGCGCCGAGCGCGCCGATGAAGCCGGGCAGCCCGATGGTGCGCACGGCGAAATCGTCGTGCTTCGGGAACATCTCGACGAGGATCGGCCCCTGCGGCTTGAACTGGTAGCGCGCCGACAGCGCCTCGAGCGCCTGGCGCGCCAGCGGCACCACCTGCTCCCGCATGACGGCTGCTTCGTCGGGATGCAGGCGCACGATCAGCTCGCCGTCGCGAATCGTTTCGAACTTGTCGACCGTGTCGAGCATCGCGAGCAGGTTGTACGTGACCACATCGTACGGATCCGCCTTGAACGACGCCTCGAGCGCGCTCCTGGCGCCGACTTCATCGCCCGTCCGCAGCAGGTGCATACCGAGATCGGCGAATGCCCGGATATTGGTGTTATCCACCACCAGCGCCGTCCGGGTGAGGAACACGGCCTCGTCGAACCGGTAATTGCGCGCCGCGTGCTCGCCCGCGATGCGATACGCCTCGCCATAGGCGGGATTGAGCGCGCGCACGCCTTCGACGATCGTCTTGAACTCGTCGGTCTTACCTTCGAGAAACGCGATCGCGCCCTCGAGCGACCGCGCTTCCAAGCTATTCGGGTTGACGGCGAGCGCCTTGCGGAGCGCGTCGCGCGCTTCGTCACGGCGGCGCTCGTCGAGCGCCAGCTCCGCCATCAGCAGATGGGCCGGCACGTAGTTGGGGTTGGCCTTGAGCGCGGCGGCGATGGCCTCCTTCGCCTCCGGCGGGTTCTCGTCGACGTTGGCGCGCGCCAGGCCGATGAGGGCGGCGATGTTCCCCGCGTCGGCCTTGAGCGCCGCCTGAAACGACTTGACGGCCTCGGCGCGATTGTATTTTTCGAGAAACAGCTCGCCCCACGCCGTATCGACCGCGGCATCGCCAGGCGTCCGCGCGCCTGCGTCGCGGAAGAAGCCGTTGGCCTCCTGAAACCGGCCGAGCCCGCGGGCCGCCCGGCCAAGCCGCAGCAGGTCCGCGCCGGTCGAGGCGCTCCCCCGGGTCAGCACCGTCTGCAGCGTGCGCGTCCCGTCCGGACGCCGGCCAAGGTACAGCTGCAGCAGGCCCAGCTCGAGTGCGGCATCGCCGGCAGGCGCCGAGGCCGTCACCGCGCCAAGCAGCTTCTCAGCGTCGCTGTAGCGGCCTCGGGCGACGTGCGCCTGCGCGCGCAGCACGACCGACCGCTCATCGGTGGCCGAGCTGAGCATCGTCTCGACCTGGTCGTAGTCGCCACGGCTGAGCGCGCGGGACGCGGCAGCGGCCGGGGAGGTATCTACAGCCGGGGTTTGACCTGAAGATGAGGTGGAAATCGCGATCGCCAGGGCCGTACACACTGCAGGGAGTCGCCGTCGGGTCAGGACCCGCAGTGCGTGGCGATCGGCGGCCATCGGATTCCCGTAAGTATATGTCACGTCTCAGCGTCCGGCTCCGGAGCAAGGGGGGTGCCGGAGCGCCCGATCCTCGACCCCGATCCGCTTGTACAACAAGACGCTGAACAGCACCACTGCGGCCGGGCCGGTGACCCGGGCGCCGACCAGCAGCGCCATGCTCACCAGCTCTCCGACGACGGCCACGTAGTTGGGATGGCGCACGAACGCGTACGGACCGGTGTCGACGAGCGGCTCACCCGGCAGCGTCAGCACGCGAAAGGTCCACCGCGGGCCGAGCGCGGCGATCGCCCAGAACTTCAGCGCCTTGGAAGCCACCAGCAGAATCAGGCCGGCTCGAGTGGGTGAGCCTGGATCGGGACCGGATATCGCACCCTCGGCAGCCATGGCGACGAACACGGCCGGGTAGACCCACTGCATGACCGCGTACACGTCGCCGGGCGGCTCGATGGCGCCACGATGCCGGAGGTTGCGCTCGTTCCGGCGCGAGACGAGCGCTTCGGCGCCCATCATGGTGAGGACGGCCAGCAGCGCAAGGAATGCGACGGTGGTTGGGGACATATCCTCTTGGCCCGGCTAAAGCCCACCACTACGTACTTTTGGCCCGGCTAAAGCCGGGCACTACGTACGAACAAGAGTACGTAGTGCTTGGCTTCAGCCAAGCCCATGTCCGTAGTGTCCGCCTTCAGGCGCCTTCAGGCGGACCGTGCCAGCTCCCGGGCCAGATGCAGATCGGCGGCGGCCTCGATCAGCAGGCGTACTGGGGCCGGCCAGTGGGCCGACAGCGCGGCGGCCGTGGCCACCCCCCGCGGAGAGCCGACGAGCCGGCGCAGCGCGCGATTCAACCGCCATTTGGCCCCGAACTCGCGCCGCCGCGCCGCATCGAGGCGCGCGTGCGCCGGCTGCCCCGTTTCGAGCTCGGCGATCGCGGCCACTGCCGCCAGCTCGCCACCTCGAATCGCAAAGCGCAGGCCGTCGCCGGTCATCGGATCCACAAAGCCGGCAGCATCGCCCGCCAGCAGCAGGCCGGGGCATCCGGCCGCCACCGCATCGACCGCCAGCGGGCCCAGCACACTCACCGGCCCGACGCGATGAGCGCGCCGAAACCGATCGCGGAGCGCGGGGTGGCGCGCGAGCGCCGACGCCACGACCTCCTCCGGACGGGCATGCCGGAACGCGTGGAGGTCGTGGCGATCGCAGACGACGCACACGTTGGCGAGCCCGCCGGGCAGCGGGGCCACGCCCGTATAGCCGCGCGGCTGGATGTGCATCTCCCCCCGCGTAGTCAGCTGTTCGACGCCGGCGTAGTACGCACCGAAGGCCCACCGTTTGGGCGCCGCCGCGAATCGCGCAAGCCCCATCGAAAACGCCAGCGTCGAGTGACGGCCGTCGGCCGCCACCACGATGCGCGCCCGGCACATGGACTCCGCTTTCGTGCGACCGACGCGCACACCCGCGACCGTGGCTCCATCCGCAGCCACCGACGGGCCCGTGACGTGGACCCCCGGCGTGAAATCCGCGCCGGCCGCGATCGCGGCCTCAAGCAGCGTGGCGTCCAGGCTGCTCCGCAGGATGGCCAGGCCCTGCATGCCGTCGGGGTAATCGGCGGCCACGGCCGCCCCGCCGGGCCCCGAGACGAGCATGCCGGTGATCGCCGCCGCCCGTGCGCCCACGGCCTCGGCGAGTCCAAAGCGCCCGAGCAGGGCCGCGGCCCCCGGGTTCAGCGTGTCGCCGCACAACTTGTCGCGCGGAAACGATTCCCGATCGACGAGCCGGACCCGGACGCCCGCGCGCGCCAGCACGAGCGCGGCGATGCTGCCGGCCGGACCAGCCCCGACGACAAGAACGTCCGGGATAGGGATCAATGCAAAATGCCCAATGCCCAATGCTCAATGCCCGGAATCAACCAATTCCGTACGTAGTGCCGGGCTTCAGCCCGGCCTCGGCTAAAGCCGGGCACTACGTCGGTTAGCCGTTTGTCATTGGGCATTGAGCATTGGGCATTCGGCATTGATCTAATCGGCGCGCCCGAGCACGAGCACGCTGTTCTTGGAGCCGAACCCGAGGCAGTTGCAGAGCGCCGCCTCGACGTCCGCGGCGCGGGCGACGTTGGGAATGAAATCCATCTCGCACGCCGGATCCGGATCGTGCAGGTTGATGGTCGGGGGCAGCACGCCTCGCGTCAGCGCCAGCGCGCTCGCCACGACCCCCGCGGCGCCGCTGGCGCCTTGGGGATGACCGATCATCGACTTGGTGGACGAGCCGGGCACGCGGTCCGCCACGCCGCCGAACACGCGGCGCACGCAGCGCGACTCGACCGCGTCGTTCAGCTGCGTCGACGTGCCGTGGTAGTTGATGTAGCCGATCTCCTCGGGGCGGCGGCGCGCGCGCGCGAGCGCCGTCTCGATGCACCGGACGATCTCGGTCCCGTCCGGATCCATCTGGACGCGGTGGTAGGCGTCGCACGTCGACGCGTAGCCCTCGATGCGCGCGTATCGCGTGGCGCCGCGCGCGATCGCGCGGTCTTCCCGCTCGATCACCAGCATCCACGCGCCCTCCCCGAGCACGAAGCCGTCGCGGCCGCGATCGAACGGCCTCGACGCCTCGGCCGGGCGGTCGTTGTAATGGGTGGACACCACACGCATGCGCGAGAATCCGAAGATCATGCTGGCCAGCACGCATCCTTCGGCGCCGCCCGAGAGGATCGCGTCGTATTCGCCGGCGCGAATCAGCGACGCGGCGTAGCCGATCGCGTCGGTGGAACTGGTGCAGCCGCAGGAGAGCACATGGCTCAGCCCGCGGAGCTGCAGCGCGATGGAGATCTCGCTCGAAAGCATCCCGCAGATGCCGATGGCGATCGCATAGGGCGTGACGTGCCGGCCGCCGCTCGCAAAGAAGTCCTCGTATTGCTTCTCGCCGACGTCGATGCCGCCGCCGCCGCTGCCGATGAGCACGCCGGCATTCGGCAGGCCGGCCGGCAGGCCCGCGTCGCGCCAGGCCTCGCGCGCGGCCACCACGCCGAAGAGCGCCGCGCGTGAATACCGCTTCGGGTCGGCGCGGCCACCGCCGTTCTCGTTCTCGAGCGCCGCCGCCTCCTCGATCGAGACCGGCGGCACCCACGCGGCCACACGACACGCCAGCGACGAGGCATCGAACTGCGTGATCGCTTTGCAGCCGCTGACGCCGCGGCTGATGTGATCCCAGTACCGCTCGCGGCCGGCGCCGAACGGCGAGACCACGCCGATGCCGCTGATGACGACGGCGGGCTCTCCGTTGGTGAACATGAGGGCCACTATAATATGATCGCCGTGCGCGACCGTGAGGGCTCGTCCACCCGACTCGCGCGTCTCTTCAGCTGGGCGGGCGCTCTCCTCTTCTTCAGCTCGCTCGCCTACTTTCTCTTTGCGTACGTCGTTACGTTCGGCGTCATCGCGCGGGAGGGGCGCGCGCTGCCGGCCGCCCTCTGGAACATCGGCGCATTCAGCGTCTTCGCGCTGCATCACAGCCTGTTCGCGCGCCCGCCGGTCCGCCGGTGGGTCGCACGGTCCTTTCCGGTCGAGCTCGAGCGCCCGTTCTACGTCTGGGTCGCCAGCGTCCTCTTCATCGCAGTCTGCGCATTCTGGCGGCCCGTGCCGGGCCTCGCATGGCAGGTCGAGGGCGTCGGCCGCTGGGCGCTGCGGCTGGCGCAGGCGGCCGGTGTCGTGCTGACGCTCAGAAGCGCCGCCATCCTCGACATTCGGGAGCTCGCGGGCCTGAAGCCTGCGGCCACGGACGCAGGCGAGTTCAGGACCACGGGGCCCTACGGCTGGGTGCGCCATCCGATCTACGCCGGCTGGTTTCTTCTGGTCTTCGCCGTCGAGACGATGACCCTGACGAGGCTGACGTTTGCGGCGGTCAGCTGCGCGTACCTGCTGATCGCGATGCCGCTCGAAGAGCGAAGCCTGCGCGCCGCATCGCCGGCGTACGGCCGCTACATGGCGCAGGTGCGATGGCGGCTGGTACCGCGAATATATTGAAGTAGGCAGTAAGCAGTAGGCAGTGGGCAGACTGCTTACTGCCTACTCGTCGTAGTCCTCCTGCGGCAGGCCCTCGAGCTCTTCGAGGAAGATCAGCGCCCGGTGCGACGGAATCTCGAACCGCTTTCCGCACACCTTGCAGGTCACATCGTCATCGACCCGGATCAGATGATCCTTGCTCTTGTCGAACAGCGCGCGGTCGCGCGGGTCGGCACCCGCCGGGACGTTCGCCTTCTTCGTGCGGCGTATCCAGCGGATCGTGTAATCGGCCGTGCGGCGGCAGCGCGGGCACTGGAGACTGGCGGGGCGCTGCTCGGGCTTCTCAGTGAAAAACTGACGTTCGTCCACCCCCAGAGGGTACCACTGATAAACTGACGCTGAGCCCAATGGCCGACCCGACCCCGCCGCTCCCCTCCGAGCTTCCAGTCCTGCCGCTTCGCCGGACGGTCGCGTTTCCGCTGACCCTGCAGCCGCTGGCCGTCAACCGGGGGGTCTCGGTCGAGTCGGTGAACCGCGCGCTCGCCGGCGATCGTCTGCTGCTGATGCTGCTGCAGCACACCGAGGCCGACGATCCGACGCCCGACGACGTCACGCGCATCGGCACCGTCGGCGTCGTCCGGCAGATGGCCAAGTCGGGCGGCGGCATCAACATCATCATCGAAGGGCTCGCGCGGGTGCGCGCGGATGTCGTCACACGGGCCGGCGTCTCGATGCGGGCGCAGATCACGCCGCTTCCCGAGAGCGTCGAACGGACGATCGAGGTCGAGGCGCACGTCCGGCGGATTCAGGAACTCGTCGAGAAGGCCCTGTCGCTGGCGACCGGGCTCTCCGAGGAGCTGCGCACGGTCGTCATGAACATCGACAACCCGCTGCGCCTCGCGTACGTGCTGGCCACCCTCATCGACATGAAGCCGGCCGACAAGCAGGCGCTGCTCGAGGAGAACGATCTGCTGAAGAAGCTGCAGGCGGTCGTGGCGGCGCTCACGCGCGAGATTTCGCTCCTCGAGCTGAAGGGCAAGATCGAGTCGCAGGCGCAGCAGGAGATGACCGACGCGCAGCGCCAGTATTACCTGCGGCAGCAGCTCAAGGCGATCCAGCAGGAGCTCGGCGAGGGCGAAGGCAACGAGCTCGCCGAGCTGCGCACGCGGCTCGAGGACGCGCATCTCCCCGAGGCGGTCTCGACGGTCGCGATGCGCGAGGTCGACCGCCTGACGCGAATGGGCGCGGCGTCGCCCGAGTACCAGATGGTGCGTACGTACCTCGACTGGCTGCTCGATGTCCCATGGGCCACGACGACACCCGATCGCATCGACCCGGTGGAAGCGCGCACTGTGCTCGACGACGATCACTACGACCTCGACAAGGTCAAGGAGCGCATCGTCGAGTACCTGTCGGTCCGCAAGCTCAAAGGGGATATGAAAGGGCCGATCCTCTGCTTCGTCGGACCGCCCGGCGTCGGCAAGACGTCGCTCGGCCAGTCGATCGCGCGGGCGATGTCGCGCAAGTTCGTCCGGATCTCGCTCGGCGGCATCCGGGACGAGGCTGAAATCCGGGGACACCGGCGCACCTACATCGGGGCGATCCCGGGCCGCATCGTCCAGGCGCTGAAGCAGGCGGGCTCGATGAATCCGGTGTTCATGCTGGACGAGATCGACAAGGTCTCCATCGGCTACCAGGGCGATCCGGCCGCCGCGCTGCTCGAGGTGCTCGACCCAGCGCAGAACCACACCTTCCGCGATCACTACCTCGAAGTCCCCGTCGACCTGTCGCGCGTCCTCTTCATCGCGACCTCCAACCAGCTCGGGACGGTCCACCCGGCCCTGCTCGACCGGATGGAGGTCATCTCGCTTTCGGGATACACCGAGGAGGAGAAGGTCCACATCGCCCGCAAGTACCTGCTGCCCAGGCAGATGAGCGAGCATGGGCTGCCGGCCGACGCGCTCGAGGTCACCGACGCCGCGCTCCGGCAGACGATTTCCGAGTACACGCGGGAAGCCGGCGTCCGGAATCTGGAGCGGCAGCTCGGGACGATCTGCCGGAAGGTAGCGGCCCGGCTCGCCACCCGGCAGCCCGATGCCCCCGCTGCGGCGAAGACAGTCGTAGACAAGGACGACGTGGACGATTATCTTGGTCCGGCGCGGTTCAAGAAGGAGGTCGCGTTTCGAACGTCGCGGCCGGGCGTCGCCACCGGCGTCGCCTGGACCGAGACCGGCGGCGACGTGCTGTTCATCGAAGCGACCTTGCTTCCTGGCGGAAACCAGAACATCATTCTCACGGGCCAGCTGGGCAACGTCATGCAGGAGTCGGCGCGTGCGGCGCTCAGCCACCTGCGCGCTCACGCCGAGGAGCTGGGCATCTCTCCGGGCTTCCTGGCGAAGCACGACCTGCACGTCCACGTGCCGGCCGGCGCCATCCCGAAGGACGGTCCGTCGGCGGGGGTGACCATGGCGACGGCGATTCTGTCGGCGGCGCGGAACCTGGCGGTCCGGCAGGACGTTGCGATGACCGGCGAGATTACGCTCAGCGGGCTCGTGCTGCCGGTCGGCGGCATCCGGGAGAAGGCGCTGGCGGCCCGGCGGTTCGGTATCAGGACGTTCATTCTGCCGGCATTGAACGAGCCGGATCTGGCAGAGTTGCCCGAGGAAATCCGGCGTGAGATGCGGTTCGTTCCGGTTCAGACGCTGAATGAAGTCATCGCGGTGGCGATGACGGACGGTGAACACGAGGACCGCCCGGGAGCTGAAACGGTGACCACGCACGCTCAGTCGGACCGATAGCTTGGCAGCTGCGATCGTCTTTTACATATCCGGCCACGGATTCGGCCACGCCTCGCGCATCATCGAGGTCATCAACGCCGTACTGGCCCGCCGTCCCGAAACACGGATTGGCGTGCGCACGGCCGCGCCCCGGTGGCTCTTCGATCTCACCGTCAAAGGGAAGATCGCCTTCAGCACGCTCGAGTGCGACACGGGGGTCGTCCAGGTCGACGCGCTGACGCTCGACGAGGCCGACTCGATCCGCCGGGCGGCGGCCTTCCACAGCGATCTGGTCACGCGCGCCGCGAGCGAGACGCGCATGCTGCGCGAGCTCGGCGCCGGGCTGATCGTCGGCGACATTCCCCCGCTGGCGTTCGCCGTCGGCGCGGCGGCGGGCATCCCCTCGATCGCCATCGGCAACTTCACGTGGGACTGGGTGTACAGCGAGTACCCGCGCGTGCGCCTGGCGCCGTCGCTCCTGCCGGCCATTCGCGGCGCGTATGCCAAGGCGTCGATGGCGCTCCGCCTGCCGATGTCGGCGGGGTTCGAGAGCTTCTCCTCCATCAAGGACATCCCGTTCATCGCGCGCCATGCCACACGCACGCCGGAGGAGGTCCGCAAGCTGCTCGATCTCCCCGACAAGCCGCTGGTGCTCTCCTCGTTCGGCGGATACGGCCTGCCGGGCCTCGACACCGAAGGGCTGACCAAGTTCCGGAAGTACGTCGTGGTCGAGGCCGCCGGCCGCCCGGCCAGCCGCGGGCGCAAGGAAGTGCCGCCGGTCGAGCGGCGTGGCTCCTTTGTGGCGATCAACGAGGAGGCGATGTACGACGCGGGCATCCGGTACGAGGACCTCGTGGGCGCGGCAGCCGCCGTGGTCACCAAACCGGGCTACGGCATCGTCTCGGAGTGCATCGCCAACGACACGGCGATCCTGTATACGTCGCGCGGACACTTTCCCGAGTACGACGTGCTCGTCGAGGAGATGCCGAAGTACCTGCGCGCGGCCTTCATCAGCCAGGAAGACCTGTTCGCCGGCAAGTGGGAGTCCCACATCGACAAGCTGCTGGCCCAGTCGAGGCCGAAGTCGTACAAGAAGCCCGACACCAACGGCGCCGCGGTGGCCGCCGACATCCTGCTCGCCGCGCTCGACAAGCCGCCCAAGAAGCCGCGCGGGCGCCCGCGCACCAAGCGCTGAGCCGCCGGGTCCACGGCTCGATGGAGCTCCACTCGCCGTGGCACCCGGACTAGGCGGGTCCACGGCTCGATGTCAGCCGCTCGCCGTGGCACCCGCCCCACGTACTGTCTGAGTGGGGCGGGTCCCGCCGGAGACTC
>Ga0155950_1040_pt3 | contig 22537 bp, 21 predicted proteins | sample RifCSPlowO2_02_FD_107604 | JGI IMG/M metagenome (GOLD analysis project Ga0155950, IMG submission 107604) | Acidobacteria bacterium RIFCSPLOWO2_02_FULL_67_21
CGCCGGTCGCGGCCTCGGACGTATTCGGCGGCAGCCGCATGGCCGGAATGAGCGTGGACCACACGCCCGTCGTCTTCGCGATCGGCAGCGCCTCGATGGTGTCGCGCGTAAAGACTTCGCGCGCGGCGACATTCTGCGTGTCCACGACGGGAGCCGCCCCGGTGACCGTAATGGTCTCCTCGAGCGATCCCACCGCCATCTCCCCGTTGACGGTGGCGGTGAAGCCCGACGTCAGCGCAATGCCGTCGCGCACATACGACCTGAAGCCGGGCAGTGTGAACGTGACGCGGTAGGTTCCGGGCCGGAGGTCGACGATACGATAAATACCCTGGCTGTCCGACACGACAGCGCGGGTGCCCTCGATCAGTGCCGGACTGCTGGCTTCAACCGTGACCCCAGGCAGCACACCGCCGGAGGTATCGCGCACGACGCCGGTAATGGCGCTCCCCGTCTGCGCCGCAGCCGGGACTGTCAGCCACATCAGGCTGAACACGACGGTCATCCAACCCGTTCGGGCGATTCTCTTCATTACTGTTCTCCTGTCAGTGGACGTGCGCACGAGTCGTCTAGAAGGTGAACTGCGCGCCGACCTTGAGCGTCCGGCCGCTCAGAATCTCGGTCGGTTGCAGCCACCGCGGCCCGAACGTCGCGTTGTTGGCGACGATCGAGTTGGCGTTGAACGCGTTGAAGATCTCGAACGTGCCGAGCACCCGCGTCCGCCCCGCCTCGAAACTTCGGGCGAAGCGCAAGTCGAGCTGCCGGCGCCGATCCTCGAACATCGTGTTCGGCTCGACGAGGGGAATGTTGGTGACCCGGCCGCGAGCGCCCGACGCGAGGTTGCGACCCAGGGAGGGGGCGATCTGCGCGCTGGTGGCCGTGTAGTTCGCGGCGATCGGAATGCCGGGCAGGTCCTGGAACGTCGCGGCGATTTGGATGTCCCACGCCAGCGGGTAGACGCCGTGCATTTTGATCTGCGTCTGCCCCTCGAACGGCAGCTCGGTCCTGCAGAAGCGCCGCTGCTGCGGGGAGTCGATGATGTTGCAGTTGTCGAACACCGTCTGGCCGGTGCTCACGCCCCCCGACAGCTGGGCCCCGTTCGGGAGCCGCCCCATCAGGCTGATGTCGACGCCGTCGTAGACCTCCGACCGGCCGCCGAAGTTCTGTGCGAGCGTGATCAGGTTGTCAACCTGGCCGAACTTCGACGGCGTGATGTCAAAGAGCCCGCAGATCTCGCTGCCGCCGCCAGGCAGCCGGTTATCGGACGGCGCCGTGATGCAATACTCGTCGTAATCGGCCGGCATGACCGCGAGGTTGTCGGTCACCGAGAAGTTGCCGTACCAGGTGCGGTAGTAGCCGACGTTCAGGCCGAGACCGGGCCGGAGCTCATGCTGCAGAACGGTCGACGCCTGCCAGTTGTAATTCCGATTCCCGAAGCCGGTCCGCACTTCTTCATCAGAGCGCGTGCCGAGCGTGCGGGTGCCGAAGCGGAGATTCGACGAGGGTCCCAGCTCATTGTCCTGGGGCACGAGGTCCCCGTTGAGGTCGTTCCAGCTCCGGGTCGTGCTGGTCACCTCCGCCCATGAGGGGGCGTTGTTGCGCGCGATATCCGTATTGATATTCGCCACATAGCGCCCCATCGCCGCTTTCAGGGCGGTCCGGCCGTTCCCGAACAGGTCGTACGCGACGCCCAGGCGCGGCGACAGGTCCGTGAAGTTCGGTACGTCGTCCAGCCGGTCGTACTCGCGCCTGGACACCCAGCGCCCCGCCTCCGACACCCGAGCGGGCGCCCAGGCGTTCAGGTAGTCGAACCGCACGCCCAGGTTGAGCGTCAGGTTCTGGATGGTCCACTGATCCTGCGCAAAGAGGCCGTTGTTGAGCGCTTCGGCATCGTTGCCGCTCGGCGTCGCCCACTGCACCAGCGTGACGGGCACGCCATTCTGGAATCGATAGAGCACATCCCCGTGGATGAAGGAGTCTTCGACCGCGCGGTTGAACGTCCACATGAATCCGGTCTTGAAGTTGTGCGTCCCGGTGACGTAGGAGACCGCCGCCTTCGTCGCCCAGACCTGATCGAGCACCTTGCCGTAGGCATTGCCCGCCCGGACGCTGATGGCGCGCGAGTTGAGATGGTAGCCGGTGGTCAGGTCCTCGACGGCAATGTCGTTGGCCCCAACGCCCACCTGCTCCTGGTAGTCGATGCCCATCACGTAATAGGAGAAGCCGCCCTCGAAGAGCAACCGGTTGGTGGCCGGGTTGTTCCACGAGACCTGCGACAGCGAGTGGGGCGTGTACTGATGGTTCCCCATCGCCTCGGGCGTCGCGTTCTGGTTCACGTAGTTCTGCGGGCAGGTGCAGTGCCGCTGGTAGTCGTACAGGACGTTGACCTTGTGCCGCTCCGCCGCCTGCCACGTCAGCCGGATGTTGTGGCTCCGGCGCGGGAGATCGCCGAAATACGGCCGGCTCGAGTCAGGCTCGTAGGTGTAGAAGTTGCTCGTGCCCTGATTCTTGTTGAAGTTGAAGCCCGGCAGCGGCAGCGGCTTGGTCGTGCCCCACCAGCGGTGCGCGGTATAGAACCACAGCCGGTCCCGCATGACCGGGCCGCCGAGCGCCATGTTGCCGTCGTAGATCTTCTGGACCTTCAACACCTCGGCCGTCAGGCCTCGCGCGATGAGCTCATCGCTCACGTTGTTGCTCACCATGTCGGCGTTGGTGTAGCTGGTCGCCCCGTACGCCGAGAAGATATTCCCGCCCTCGCGGGGGACGATGTTCACCTGGATGCCGCCGGTCTCGCTCTCGGCGGAGATCCCGCTCGTCTGGAACGTCATTTCCTGGACGCTGGCATTATTGACCGCGAACACGCGGAACCCCCCGCCGGTGCCCATCGCCCGGTTGACGCGCATGCCATCCACCGTCGGCATCATGTCGTCCGAGCGATTGCCGTGGATCGACCAGCTCGAGGTCGTATCGCCCTCGCTGCCGCCGACGTCCTGGTTCCTGGCCCCCAGGTTGGCCCCCAGCAACAGCGCCGCGTAGCCGTTGGACGTCTTGCTGACGGGCAGCGCGTCGATCGTGTCGCGCGAGAAGACATCCTGCGTCCGGACGTTCGAGATGTCGACGACCGGCGCCTCGCCCGTGACGGTGATCGTCTCCTCGACGCCACCGACGCGCAGGTCGGCATTCACCGCCGCCGTGAATCCGGTGGTCAGCTCGAGGCCTTCGCGCCGGACCGTGCTGAAGCCCGGAAGCGTGAACGTCACCGTATACGCGCCCGGGCGCAGATCGACAATCCGGTAGCGCCCCTGGTCGTCGGTGACCGTCGTGCGGACTTTTTCGATCAAGGCCGGGCTGGCCGCCTCCACCGTGACTCCGGGGAGGACGGCCCCGGAGGTGTCGCGGACGATGCCCGCGATCGAGCCGCTCACCGCCGTCTGCGCTCCCGCGACAGCAACGGAAATGAGCAGGAGAGACAACGCCGGGAGAACGCGTCTGCTGACGTTCATTACTGGGCCTCCTGTGTTGGGCCGAACCGAGCGCCGCGCGAACCGCCGGTGGCGGTTGGGGGAGTGTATGAGGGGGACACAAGAAGCGATGTCGGGCGGACGGGGGATTCCGGGGACGTTGAGACGGGAGTTCGGTACGGCCCTGGCCGGAAGAGCGGGCGGGTCGAAACGGGAGACGGCCGGAGCGGCGCGGCTAGCGGCGGCGATCCGCCGGCGCTGCGTCGCGGATGATGAAGAGCTTTTCGCCCGGTTTCATGAGGCCGAGCTCCCGACGGGCGATCTCCTCGATGGCCGCCGGGTCCTCGCGCAGCCGCCGCGCCTGCTCGCGCATGCGGGCATTCTCGGCCTTCGCCTCCTGGAGCGACGCTTCGAGCTCGCGATAGCGATCCCGCGCCTCGATCATCGCCAGCAGGCCCTTGTCGCCGACAAGCGCGTCAATCATCAGCACGCACCCGACCAGCACGATCAGGTACTGCACGAGGCGCCGCCGCCGCGGGCGCGGCGCGGACGGCCGGGGGTCGCGGGGAGTCGGCTTGCTCACAGGATGATGGTCACCGGCTGTGCCACAATAGCGCGTTTCGATCGGGAGTACAAGTCCAGTCTGCTCCGGGTCCCGTTGTACTGCATCTGGATCCAGAGTACAAGTCCTAAATTAAGGGGGCAAGGGGCCGGGGGGCAAGGGGGCAGGGGGCAAGGGATCAGGGTGGACGAACCCGTCATCGTGCTCACCACGCTCGGCGCCGATGCCGACGCCGCCGCGCTGGCCCGGACGCTGGTCGACGAGCGCCTGGCGGCCTGCGTGAACGTGCTGCCGCCGATGACCTCGACTTACCGGTGGAAGGGCGCGGTCGAACAGGCCCGGGAGCAGCAGGTGGTGATCAAGACGACCGCCGGCCGCGTCGCCGCCCTGGAAGCGCGCCTCCGCCAGCTCCATCCGTACGAGCTGCCCGAGTTTCTCGTGGTCCGGGCCGCGGGAGGCTCGGGCGCCTACGTCGGATGGATCCGGGAATCCACAAGCCACAGAGGGACAGAGCCACAGAGCTAAGTTCAGGCCCGGCTGAAGCCGGGCACTACGCACAAAAGCTAAAACGCGCGCAGAACGAGAAATCCACCCACGAGCAGGACGAAGAAGAGCAGCGCATAGAGGTCGAAGTGCGCTTCGAGCTGCTGCCGGACCTTCGGTCCGAACACGCGCAGGATCGCCGCCACCAATACGAACCGGCCCGCACGCCCGACGGCGCTGACGAGCACGAACGGCACAAACGCCATCTGCGTCGCTCCGGCCGCAATCGTCGCCACCTTGTACGGGATCGGCGTGAACGCCGCCGCCGCCAGGAACCAGATGCCCCAGCGCCCGGTGTACAGCTCGACCACCCGGTCCCAGGCCGCCTGCGCGCTGTAGAAGTCGACAATCGCCTGGCCGGCCGTCGCCATGAAGCCGGCGCCGATCGCGTAGCCGACCATCGCGCCGACAATCGAGCCGAGCGTGCAGACGCCGGCGGCCCGCAGCCACGCGGACGGCCGCGCGGTCACGATCGCAATGAGCAGCACGTCGGGCGGAATGGGAAACACGGACGACTCGGCCAGCGCGATGAAGAAGAGCGCCGCCAGCGCCTGCGGCGTCTCGCCCCAGTGCAGCGTCCAGTCGTACAGCGCACGGATCCAGCGGCGGAGGAGATTCATGGGGCTCGCAGGATTCAGAGGCGGTCGAGCGCCTGGGCCAGGTCTTCCTGCAGATCCTCGACGTCCTCGATGCCGACCGAGATGCGGACCAGGTCGTCGGTAATCCCGAGCCGCCGGCGCTCGGCCTCCGGCACCGAGGCATGCGTCATCGTCGCCGGGTGACTGACGAGGGTCTCCACGCCGCCCAGGCTCTCGGCGAGCGCCATCAGCCGTACGCCGTTGAGCACGGTGCGCGCCCGCTCGAACGAGCCGGCGCGGAAGGCGATCAGGCCGCCGAACCCCCGCATCTGGCGCCGGGCGAGCTCGTGCTGCGGATGCGACGGCAGGCCCGGGTAGTGGACGGTCTCCACCTTCGGGTGGGACGCCAGGAAGCCGGCCAGCACCATCGCGTTGGCGTTGTGCCGCTCCATCCGGATCGGAAGGGTCTTGGTGCCGCGCAACACGAGCCAGGCGTCCATGGGTCCCAGGATGGCCCCCTCCGCATTCTGCACGAAGCGCAGCCAGTCGATGTGCTCGTCGCGCGTCGCGACGACCGCCCCGCCGACGCTGTCGGAATGGCCGTTGAGAAACTTCGTGGTGCTGTGCACGACGAGATCGGCGCCGAAGTCGATCGGCCGCTGGACGCAGGGGCTGGCGAACGTGTTGTCGACCACCACCGCGACGCCGTGCTCGTGCGCCGCCGCGCACGCCTCGCGCAGATCCGTGATCCGCAGCACGGGGTTGGTGGGCGTCTCGAGAAAGACCAGCCGCGTGTTCGGGCGGATCGCCCGCGCAAGCTCGCCCGGCTGCGAGGTGTCAGCGTAGGTGAAATCGAGGCGGTACTTGCGCAGCACGCGTTCGAAGAGGCGGTAGGTGCCGCCGTACAGGTTGTCGGTGGCCACCACGTGATCGCCGGCCTCGAGCAGCGTCATCACCGCGCCGGTGGCCGCCATGCCCGACGCAAAACAGAACCCCGCCCGGCCGTTCTCGATGGCCGCCAGGTTGGCCTCGAGCGCGGCGCGCGTCGGGTTCTGGGTGCGCCCATACTCGTAGCCCTTGTGGACGCCGAGCGCTTCCTGCACGTAGGTGGACGTCTGGTAGATTGGGGTGATGATGGCGCCGGTGGACGGGTCGGGGACCTGGCCGGCGTGGATGCAGCGCGTGCTGAAGCGCGCGTTCTCGGGCAGTCTCACGGCAGGAGACAGCGTACACCAGGCGGACCTGAAGGTCCGCCTCTACGTCAGAATGCTGAAGGTCCGCCTCTACGCCTGCATTCTGACCGCTACGCCTGCATTCTGACGTAGAGGCGGGGTCTTCAGACCCGCCTTGAACTTATGGAACCAGTCGTCGTCTTCACGACCAGCTCGGATATCGAGGCACGCGTTGTCATGGCGCTGCTCGACAGCCACGGCATCCCGAGCTTCCGCATCTCGGGCAACCCGCAGGAGATCTGGCCGATGGCGCTCAACCCGCTCGGCGACACGCGGGTGGCGGTGGCGGCCGATGCCGCCGACGAGGCGCGCCGGATCATCGAGAGCCACCGGGAGGACGTCGGCACGCGCGTCGTGCGGCTCCGCGACGAGTTCGACGAGCTGGAGCGCCGCATCGGCTACCGGTTCAGGGACCGGGGGCTGCTCGAGCACGCCCTCACCCACAAGTCGCGCGCGGCGGAGGACGTCTCAGGCGGCGTCTTCGACAACGAGTCGCTGGAGTTTCTCGGCGACGCGGTGCTCGGGCTCGTGGTCGCCGACGTGCTGTTCCGCCGGTATCCGGACTACTCCGAAGGCCAGAAGTCGAAGATCAAGGCGGCCGTCGTCTCCACGCACTCGCTCGCCCGGCATGCCGAGCGCATCCGCCTGGGGGAGCACCTGCTGCTCGGCCGCGGCGAGGAAAAGACGGGCGGACGCTTCAAGCAGGCACTGCTGGCCGACGGCTACGAGGCGCTGATTGCCGCGCTCTATCTCGATGGGGGGCTGCCGGCCGCCGCGGACTTCCTCGAGCGCGAGCTGGGCGCCGCACTCGAGGCCGACGCGCACGAGGAGGCGGTCGGGCGCGACCACAAATCAGCGCTGCAGGAGCGGCTGCAGGCGCTCGGCCGCCCGCTCCCGGACTACCGCGTGACCGCCGAAGCGGGCCCGGATCACCGCAAGCTGTTCACGATCGACGTGGTGGTGAGCGGCGAGGTCCTCGGCACCGCCACGGGGAAGGCGAAGAAGGAGGCCGAGCAGGAGGCCGCGAGACTGGCGCTGGAGCGTCTCTAAATCCCAAATCCCAAATCCCAAATCCCAAAGCCCAAGTTCGCAGGGTGTGGCTCACGTTGGGATTTGGCGTTTTGGGATTTGGGATCTAATCGATCTCGATGATGCCCCAGCTCTTCCGTTCGTCCGGGGTGGCCTCGACCCCCGCGTAGGCCAGCGCCGGTGCCGGCTCGTGGTCGCGCGGCGGCACGCGCTCCAGCGCGTACCGCTGGATCTCGCGCGCGACGTCCTCGTCGGTCGGCGGCGTCGGCCGGCAGTGCAGCCGCACCCAGAGGCGCAGCAGCGGGTCGGTGAAGCTGTAGCGCTTCTGCCGCGACAGCACCAGATCGACATCCTCGAGCCACGAGAGATAGTCCTTCGTCGAGCCCGGCGTCCGGTGCAGCTTGAGGGAGATCTCCGTCAGCGTCAGCGGCTCGTCCCCGGCCAGGATGTCGAGGATCGCCTTGAGCGCCCCGTACCCGCGGGCGCGATGCAGCCGCAGCTCGTAGCAGAAGCGGCACCAGCCATAGAGCGCGCCGCCCGGCGCGATGAGCGCGGTCAGCGCGCTGACCGGATCCGCGCCGCGCCCCATCTGCCGCATCGTCTCGGCGATCGCGCGCACGTAGGCCGGGCGCCCCCCGGTCAGCGCCAGGACGGCCCGGACGATGAAGTCGCGATCGTCGGTGGGGGTCTGCTCGTATCCGTTGAAGGCCGGCGCGAGCAGGCCCGTCACCTCATACGCCGAGAGCGGCGGAAGGTGCATGACTTCGAACCGGGCGGTCGCATCGCGCAGCAGCCGGTGCGCGCGCGAGAGATACCGGGTCGTGAGCACGAAGCGATTCGGGCTCGCCGCCAGAGCCTCCAGCAGATCGCGGAGCACGTGGCGCAGCCCGGGAAAGCTTTCGAACGTCCGCAGCTCCAGCACCTCATCGAGCAGAAAGGTGCAGGGTGCGCCGCCGGGCGCGCGGGCGGCATCCAGGAAGCCGAGAAAGGCGTCGAACGCCTCGCGCGGTGTGGCCGGCGGCCGCTCGCCGGCGGGTGCCGCGAAGGGCGAGGAGGCGATCGCGGCCTGGAGAAAGCGCTCCGGCGTTGTCGCCGATCGTTCGACGTCGATGTACTGCGCGGCCCCGCGGCCGATCTGGCTGCGCAGCCGCTGCAGCAGCGACGTGCGGCCCGTGCCGCAGCCGCCCGGGATCACCGGGATCCGCGAGGGTGACGCGTCGAGCGCGCCGAGCACGCGCCGGTCGAATCCTGTGTGCGGACTCGTCATGTCTTTCGTACCCCGCTTCCGGACCGGTTATGCCCGGCCCTCTGAGTCCAAGCCTGGGCGGGTCTGATGACCCGCCTCTACGCCGCCACCATCAACGTAGAGGCGGGCCTTGAGGCCCGCCTGCATCTCCCGCAGGCCCGCCTACATTTCCCGCATCGGCAGCCTGATGCCGCCACGCCGTGCCGCCTCGATCGCCTCCGGATAGCCCGCATCCGCGTGGCGCGCCACGCCGATGCCGGGGTCGCACGTCAGCACGCGCTCCAGCCGCTCGTCCGCATCCCGGGTTCCGTCGGCGACGATGACCATGCCGGCGTGCAGGGAGTAGCCGATGCCGACGCCGCCGCCATGGTGCACCGAGACCCAGGTCGCGCCGGCCGACGTATTGAGCAGCGCGTTGAGCACCGGCCAGTCGGCCACCGCATCGCTGCCGTCGCGCATCCCCTCCGTCTCGCGATACGGCGACGCCACCGACCCGGCATCGAGGTGGTCGCGGCCGATCACGATCGGCGCCTTGACCGCGCCGTCGCGGACGAGCGCGTTGAGCCGCAGGCCGAAGCGGGCGCGGTCCCCGTAGCCGAGCCAGCAGATGCGCGCCGGCAGCCCCTGGAACGCCACGCGCTCCCGCGCCATCCGGATCCACCGGCAGAGCGCCTCGTCGCCGGCAAACATGTCGAGCGCAGCCCGATCGGTGACGTGGATGTCGTCGGGATCTCCGGAGAGCGCGGCCCAGCGGAACGGCCCCTTGCCCTCGCAGAAGAGAGGACGCACATATTCCGGCACGAAGCCGGGAATGTCAAATGCGCGCTCGACGCCGGCGCGTTTGGCCTGCGCGCGGATGTTGTTGCCGTAGTCGAAGGTCACCGCGCCGCGCGCGCGCAGCGCGAGCATCGCCTCGACGTGCCGCGCCATCGATGCCATCGCGCGCTCGATGTACTCGCGCGGCTGGCGCGCGCGCAGCGCGTTCGCCTGCGCCAGCGTCAGACCGTGCGGCACGTAGCCGTTGAGCGCGTCGTGCGCCGACGTCTGATCGGTCAGCACGTCCGGCACGACGCCGCGGCGCAGCAGCTCGGGGAGTACATCGGCGGCGTTGCCTTCGACGGCGATCGATCGGGCCGTGCGCGTCCGCCGCCAGCCGTCCACCCGGTCGAGCGCCTCCGAGAGATCCGTGGCCGCCTCGTCCACGTAGCGCGTGGCGAGCCGGCGGGCGATGCGGTCCGGGTCGACCTCGATCGCGAGCGCCGCGGCGCCGTTCATCGTGGCGGCCAGCGGCTGGGCGCCGCCCATCCCGCCCAGCCCGGCCGTGACGAGCAGCCGGCCGGTCAGGGTGCCGCCAAAATGGCGACGCGCAGCGGAGGCGAAAGTCTCGTACGTTCCCTGTAAAATCCCCTGAGTTCCGATGTAGATCCAGCTGCCGGCCGTCATCTGGCCGTACATCGTCAGCCCCCGGTCCTCCAGATCGCGGAAATTTTCCCAGGTGGCCCAGGCGGGCACGAGCAGGGCGTTGGCGATGAGCACGCGCGGCGCGTGCGGATGGGTGCGGAAGACGCCGACCGGCTTGCCCGACTGCACGAGCAGCGTCTCGTCGTGCTCGAGCCGTCGCAGCGACGCGACGATCGCCTCGTACGCCGGCCAGCTGCGCGCCGCCTTGCCCGATCCGCCGTACACGATCAGCTCGTCGGGTCGTTCGGCGACATCCGGATCGAGATTGTTCATCAGCATTCGCAGCGCGGCTTCCTGCGGCCAGCCCTTGCATGACAATGCGGCACCGCGGGGAGCACGGATGATGCGCGTATCGGTCGTCATCGGCGGCTGCGAACGTGTGGGAGGACAGGAACGAAAGATCAGAAGGTAAGAATCGCGCGGCCGCTTGTCAAATGTTTTTCAAAATACTTTTCAGTTGACTTTCACGCCGCACGCGCGTTCCACGCCGCCCGACACAATCATGTCGGAAATCACGCGAAGATCGAGCGACACCGAACGGTCGTGCTCGACGGCGGCGACGCGCGCGCGAATGAAATCATGGACCGCCATGAGCGGCGCCGACGATCGCAGCGGCGCGAGCAGATCGATCGCTTCGCACGCGCACAGCAGCTCGCACGCGACGACCTGCCGCGCGAGCTCGGCGGCGCGCGCGGCCTTCAGCGCGGCCGCCATGCTCATGCTGACGTGGTCTTCGCGATTGGCCGAGGTGGGGATCGTGTCCACGCCGGCCGGATGTGCCGTCGTCTTGAGCTCCGAGGTCAGCGCGGCGGCCGTCACCTGCGTCATCATCAGCCCCGACTGCAGCCCGCCGTGGCGCGTCAGGAACGCCGGAAGGCCGCTCAGCGCGGGATTGACGAGCCGATCGCACCGCCGCTCGCTGATCGTGGCGAGCTGGGCGAGCGCGATGCAGATCAGGTCGGCCGCCATCGCCAGCGGCGCCCCGTGAAAATTCCCGCCCGACAGGATGTCCCGTTCGGTGCTGAAGACCATGGGGTTGTCGGTGGCCGCATTCGCCTCTGTTTCGACGATCCGCCGGATGAAGGCGAGCGCCTCCCGCACGGCGCCGTGCACCTGCGGCACGCAGCGCATCGAGTACGCGTCCTGCACGCGGCCGCAGTCGGCATGTGACGCGTTGATGGCGCTGCCGGCCAGCAGGAGACGGAGGTTGGCGGCCGACTGCTGCTGCCCCTCGAAGCCGCGGGCGGCGTGAATCCGGGCGTCAAACGGCCGGGTCGAGCCCCGGAGTGCGTCGATGCTGAGCGCCGCGGTGATGTCGGCGGCGCGCGCGAGCCGCTCGGCGTCGGCGAGCGCCAGGCCGAGGAGCGCGCCGGACGCCTGGGTACCGTTGATGAGCGCCAGCCCTTCCTTCGGGCCGAGCGCTACCGGCCTCAACCCCGCTCGCTGGAGTGCGTCGGCGCCAGGCTCCGTGGCCTCTCCGTGCCAGGCCGCGCCCTCGCCGATCAGCACGAGCGCGAGGTGCGCGAGCGGCGCGAGGTCGCCGCTCGCGCCGACCGAGCCGCGCGACGGCACCACCGGGTGCACGCGCCGGTTGAGCATCTCGACCAGGAGATCGAGCGTGTCCAGCCGGATGCCGGAGAAGCCTTTGGCCAGCACGTTGGCGCGCAGCGCCATGGTGGCCCGCACGACCGGCACCGGCAGCGGCTCGCCGATGCCGGCCGCGTGGCTGCGCAGCAGATTGATCTGGAGCGTGGCCAGAGACTCGGACGGGATCGTCACCTCGGCGAAGTCGCCGAACCCGGTGTTGACGCCGTAGGTCGGCCGGGCCTCCCGCGCGGCCTCGTCGACGACCGCCCGCGCGGCGCGAACGCGCTCGCGCGCCGCGCCGGCAATCGCCACCGGCTCGCGCTCCCGCGCGATGGCGACGAGGTCCTCCAGCGTCAGCGAATTGCCGTCAAGCAGGATCACTGAATTACGATATACCTGAATGTCCATCAACATTGCCGTGCTGGGCGCGCAGTGGGGCGACGAGGGCAAGGGCAAGATCGTCGACATGCTCACGCCGCATTTCGCGGCGGTGGCGCGATACCAGGGCGGCCACAACGCGGGCCACACCGTCTACGTGCAGGGGAAGAAGTTCGTGCTCCATCTGATTCCGTCCGGCATCCTGCACCCGGGCGTCACCTGCATCATCGGCAACGGCGTCGTGGTCGATCCGCAGGCGCTGTTCAAGGAGATCGACGAGCTGGCGGCGATGGGCGTCGCCGTCGACGGCCGTCTGGTGATCAGCGAGAAGGCGCACGTGATCCTGCCGTACCACCGGGAGCTCGACGTGCTCTCCGAGGCCAGGCGCGGCGAGCGCAAGATCGGCACCACCTCGCGCGGGATCGGGCCGGCCTACGAGGACAAGATCGGCCGGCGCGGCATCCGCGTCTGCGATCTGCTCGGCGACCCTGCGGCGCTGGCCGAGGAGGTCCGCGAGAACGTCAGCGCGCGAAACCGCATCATCAGGGACTCGACGCTCGAGTGGCAGCCGCTGCTCGAACAGATCCTGGCGTACGGCGAGCGGATGCGGCCGTGGGTCGGCGACGTGTCGCTGCTGCTGGCCAGGATGATGCGCGAGGGCCGGCGTGTGATGTTCGAAGGCGCGCAGGCGACGCTGCTCGACATCGATCACGGCACCTATCCGTTCGTGACCTCCTCCAACGCGTCGGCCGGCGGCGTCTGTACCGGCCTCGGCGTGCCGCCGCGCGCGATTGGCGGCGTGCTCGGCGTGGCGAAGGCCTATACCACGCGGGTCGGCGAGGGGCCGCTGCCAACGGAGCTGAGCGGCGAGCTGGCCGATCGGCTCCGGGAGGGCGGCCAGGAGTACGGGGCGTCGACCGGCCGTCCGCGGCGCTGCGGCTGGTTCGACGCGGTGGTCGTCCGCTACTCCGCGCGGATCAACGGCCTCGACGCGCTGGCGCTGACAAAGCTGGACGTGCTGGACGGCCTGCCCGACGTACGCCTGTGCACCGGCTACCGGACGTCGCAGGGGACGATCACCGAGTTTCCCGCCGACCTGCGCACGCTGGCCGCCGCCACCCCCGTCTACGAGACGCTGCCCGGCTGGTCGGCGCCGTCGAAGGGCGCGACCCGGCTGGAGCAGCTCCCCGCCGAGGCCCGGCGCTACATCGCGCGGCTCGAAGAGGTGAGCGGCGTCGAGTGCGCGATTATCTCCACCGGCTCGGATCGCGCCGAAACGATCGTCACGCCGGGCTCGGTGGTGGCGGGGTGGCTCGGCGGACCTCACGTGGCGGCCGGGCGGACCTGAAGGTCCGCCCCTACGACCGGCAGGAGAGGCGGGTCTTCAGACCCGCCTACTTCTTGTGGGTGTCGATGAAGCGGGTGAGGGCGCTGGCGTTGGCTTCGAAGAACTCCACGCCGGCGCGGTAGCGGACGGCGCCCTTGGGGATCTCGAAGGAGGCCCAGGCGACCGCCGCGCTGAAGCGGATCGAGCGCGGGCCGTCCGGGAGCTGGACCCGCACGCGCTGATTCGGGCGGAGGATCGTCGGCGACACCACCTGGGCGCCGACAACCGACAGGTCCACGAGCGAGGCCGGGTTGCCGTCAATCTGCAGCTCGAGGCCGTCGGCCATCCTGAACCGGGGCGCGCGCCGCGTGCCGCGCTGGTCGAGCGGCGCCGCATGCACCTGCGGCGCTTCCGCGACCGCGAGCGCAGGGGCGGCGCCACCGCCGCCGACCGTCAACGATGAGTCGGCGGGACGCCGCGGCGCGCCCAGGGCGTCTTCACCGGTCACGATGCGGATCTCGCAGCCGGTCAGGGAAGGGTCGGCCTTGATCCGGTTGATGAGAGCGGCGCCGCGAGACGTCGTGGCGAAGAGCCGGTCGAGCACCACGACACGGGGACGCTGCCGCGTGATCGTGTCGAGCGCGCGCAGCGCCTCGGCGTCGGTAAATGTAATCGCCCCGCCGAGATCGTCACGCGCTTTGAGCGAGGGAATCCGATCGGCCGGCGCAATCAGGACCGTCGAAGACACAACGTCGGAAGTCTACTCGATTTGGCTTTTTGCACCCCCGATTACAGAATCGTGTCGCATGAGTGACGCGCCTGCGGTGCGCTGCGAGCATCTGACAAAATGGTACGGAGACGTCACCGCGGTCGACAGCCTCTCGTTCACGGTGCGGCGCGGTGAATGCTTCGGCCTCCTGGGACCGAATGGCGCCGGCAAGACCACCACGATCGAGATCCTGGAGGGGCTGCTCGTGCCCGACGCCGGCGATGTCGAAGTGCTCGGGCTGCGCTGGAAGACCGACGACGCGGAACTCAGGCAGCGGCTGGGGATCCAGCTCCAGGAGACGCGGCTCGCCGAGAAGGCGACCGTCGAGGAAACGCTGCGCATGTTCCGGTCGTTCTACCGGCACGGCCGATCGGTTCCGGACCTGCTGCGCCTGTTTGAGCTCGACGGCAAGCGGCGCACGTGGGTGGGGAAGCTCTCGGGCGGGCAGCGGCAGCGGCTGGCGGTCGCCTGCGCGCTGGCCGGCGCGCCCGATCTCCTGTTCCTCGACGAGCCGACCACCGGCCTCGATCCGCAATCGCGCCGCCAGCTCTGGAGCGTGCTGGCCGAGTTCCGCGCTCAGGGAGGGACGGTCCTGGTGACCACACACTACATGGATGAGGCCGAGATCCTGTGCGACCGCGTGGCGGTGGTCGACCAGGGCCGGCTCATCGCGCTCGGAACGCCCGGCGAGCTCATCGATGCGCTGGCGGCGCCGAAGGTGGTGACGCGCCGCGGTACGCTCGAGGATGTCTTCATGGCGCTGACCGGACGGCACCTGCGGGAATAAAATGGGGTCGGGAGTCATTTTTCGAGGACAGCGACCCCATTTATCCCCGCTCGTCGAGCTGACGCTCGCCCGGCTGCGGGAGTTCGTCCGCGAGCCGGAGGCACTCTTCTGGACGTTCGTCTTCCCGATCCTCATGTCGGTGATGCTGGCGGTCGCGTTTCCGGCACGCGGCGACCGCCCGGTGCCGGTCGGCCTCGTACCGGGCCCGGAGGCCGCTTCGGTGCGGCGGATGCTCGAGTCGGCGCCCGGCATCAGCGTGCGCGACGTCACCGAGACGGGGGAGCAGGCAGCACTCCGGGAGGGCGAGGTCGACCTGATCGTGGTGCCGTCGACTCCGCCGGTCTACCGCTTCGACCCGGCGCGGGAGGGGAGCCGTATCGCGCGTCTCGTCGTCGATGCCGCGCTGAAGAAGGCCGAGGGCCGCGCCGATCCGTGGAGTGCCCGCGAAGAACCGGTGGAGGTGCCGGGCTCCCGGTACATCGACTGGCTCATTCCGGGCATCCTCGGAATGAACATCATGAGCACCGGCATGTGGGGCATCGGGTTCTCGATCGTGCAGATGCGCCTGCGCAAGCTGCTGAAGCTGCTGGTGGCGAGCCCGATGCGGAAAGGCGAATATCTGCTCGCGCAGATGCTGGCGCGGCTCGTGTTTCTGGCGCCCGAAGCGGCGGTGCCGCTGCTCTTCGGTGCGCTCGTGCTCGGCATGCCGGTGCTCGGGTCGTACGCCGTCATTGCTGTCGTGTGCCTGACGGGCGCGCTGTCTTTTGCCGCGCTCGGACTGCTGGCGGCCAGCCGGCCACGAACGCTCGAGGCGATCTCCGGCATCCTCAATCTGGTGATGCTGCCGATGTGGGTGCTGAGCGGCGTGTTTTTCTCGACCGCGAACTTCCCGGACGTCCTGCAGCCGGTCATTCAGGCGCTGCCGCTGACCGCGCTGAACGACGCGCTGCGCGCGGTCGTCCTGGAAGGCGCATCCCTTCGAGCCGTCAGCGGCGAGCTGGCGCTGCTCGCCGCCTGGGGCATTCTTCCATTCGCCGGGGCGCTCCGGCTCTTCAGGTGGACCTAATTCCCTCGGTGCTCCCGTTCCTGCTCCGCCGTGCCGTAGCCGCGGTCCGGTTCGCCCCCGCCGGGAGTGACCTCCTCGGAGATGCCGGTCGTCGGCTCGATAGGCTCGTCGACCGTGCGAGCGCTGTCGCCCCAGTAGAAGAAGGCGAGCACGATGAGCAGCAGGATGATGCCAAGCGGCGCCAGGAAGTACCACAGCCCGGCCACCATGGCGGCCCCCGCAGTACGCTGCGGCGGATTGGTCGGATCGGCGGTTTCCTCGGACTGCTCGGGACGATTGCGCATCGACTCCTCCATGACGTCTCCTTCAGGCAGCTCATCCAGCCACGGCTACCCAGCGACATCCCGAGCAACAGGTGAGCCAGCGGCTTGGGGGTCGGAGGTCATTAAAGAGGACACACCCCCGCAAATTGCTGTCGATAGGGGGTGTGTCCTCTTTTAATGACCTCCGACCCCTTTATGCGGGCCGGCGGCTGGCCGCTGCGGCGGCCAGCTCGTGCTGCTTCACCGCGCGCAGCTTCTGGAGCGCCCGGCTCTCGATCTGCCGTACGCGCTCGCGCGTGACCGACAGGTGGCGGCCGATCTCCTCGAGCGTGTGCTCGCGGTCACTGCCGAGGCCATAGCGCAGCCGGAGCACCTCCCGCTCGCGATCGGAGAGCGGCGCCAGCGCCCGCTCGAGCTCGTTGCTCATGTCGCCCTGGATCACGGCCTCTTCCGGCGTCCGCGCCGAGGTGTCGCGAAGCAGCTCGCCGAGCTCGGTGTTCTCGTCCTCGCCGACCTTCATGTCGAGCGAGTACGGCGTCCTGCGCGCGTCGAGCAGCAGTCGCACCTTGCTGGTGGGCATCTTGAGCCGCTCGGCCAGATCGTACGCCGTCGGTTCGCGGCCGTGCTCGGCCCGCAACGCCTTGCGCTCCTTCTCCAGGCGGTTGAGCGATTCGATCACGTGCACGGGCAGCCGGATCGTGCGTCCGTAGTCGGCCACGGCCCGCGTGATCGCCTGGCGGATCCACCACGTGGCGTAGGTCGAGAACTTGAAGCCGCGGCGGAACTGAAAGCGGTCGACCGCCTTCATCAGCCCGATGTTGCCTTCCTGAATCAGATCCAGGAACGACAGACCGCGGTTCAGATAACGCTTGGCAATCGAGACTACCAGCCGGAGGTTGGCCTCCATCAGATCGCGCTTGGCCTCGCGGACGATCTCCTCGGCGGCGTCGACGCGGGCGAGGCGGCGCTGGAACTCCGCGCGCGGCAGACCCGCGCGCGCCTCGAGCTCGCGGCAGTAGTCCACCCGCGCCCCACGCGGCCGGTCGTCGAGCTCCCGGAACCCGCGCTGGATCTCCCGAAGCTCCGCCGCGATGTCGTCGAGGAGCGAAGGACGGATCGGCTGCGCGGCCAGATCGGCGGCGAGCGCACGCCGCCCGCGTTCGAGCTGCGCCTCCAGCTGCCGGCGCGCGGTCACGCCCAGGCGGGGCGCCGCGAGCTTCGCGCGGAGCCCGTCGATCGTCCGCCAGCGCCGCTTCGTCCGCGCGAACGCCGCGAGCACGGGGGTCACGTGCTCCTCGCGCAGCTCGCCGCCCTCGGGCAGCAGGATCAGCTCCGCGGCCGCCTCGCGCTCCGTACGGATGCGGTCGGCCAGGGCGACGAGCGTCTGGACCGCCGCCGGAATCTCGGCGAGCGCGACCACAAGGTCCTTCTGGGCGTTTTCGATCCGCTGCCCGATGGCCACCTCTTCGTGCGCTTTGAGCAGCCGGCGCTTGCCGATGTGCTTGAGGTACAGCCGGACGAGATCGACGTCCTCACGGCTGACGCTTTCCTCGCCTTCCGGCTCCTCCGTCGCGGCCTCCTCGTCGGCCGTCACGTGCTGGTCGGCAAACGCTTCGGGCTCCTCCTCGTGCAGGATCTGCGCGGGGGACTCGCGGAACGGCTCAGCTTCTTCCTCGCGCTCGTCGACTTCCAGGCCGAAGTCGTGCGCCCGCTGGCGCCAGTCGAGCACGTGCGCCTGACGCGACGGATCCTCCCATTCGATGAGCGACTTCCGCCGGCGTCCGGCGCGGAACGGGAGCGTCTCGGCGGTCTTCTTGGCCATCGGTATCCACGTGAAATGCAAGGGTGCTGCCCACACCCCCTACTGATTCGGACGTCCGGGCGGGCGAAATGGCCGTGGTACACTTCGCGCTGGGACCGGGTAGCTCAGTGGTAGAGCAGCGCACTTTTAATGCGCGGGCCGCGGGTTCGATCCCCGCCCTGGTCACAGCCGTTTCCATACATACACACCTCAACCGCAGGAGAGAGACGCCATGTTCCAATCCGCTTTGATCATGCTGCTGGCCGGGCTTCTTGCCGTGCCCGTGGCCGCGCAGGCGCCCGCCGGATGGCAGGTTCGCATCGACAAGAGCACCAGCGCCAGCGACCCCGACGATGTACCGGACGTGAAGGTGACGACGGTCGGCAAGGGCTTTCGCGTGACGGGAGGGCCGGCCGGAACCTACTGGAACCCGGCGAACCGCGGCAAGGGCAACTTCACGGCCCGCGCGACGTTCAACCTGATGAAGCCGAGCGGCCACACCAACTACTACGGCCTCGTGTTCGGCGGAGAGGATCTCGCCGGCGCGAACCAGCGCTACATCTACTTTCTGGTGGCACAGAACGGCACCTTCCTGATCCGCCAGCGGTCCGGCGAGAACGTGCAGGACGTCGTACGGACCAAGCACACCGCGGTGCAGCAGCCGGGCGGCAACGGCACGTCGACCAATACGCTGGAAGTCCGCGTGGCCGGCAACGAGATCTCGTACGTCGTCAACGGCACGGTCGTCCACACGACGCCGAAGAGCGGGCCCACCGCGCAGACCGACGGAATTGTCGGCGTGCGCGTGAATCATGTGCTCGACGTGCAGGTGGACGGCTTCCAGGTCCAGTAGGCAGCTATGATGTGGGACGGGTGCGAGCTGCCGGCTCAGGCCAGCGGCGGCTCGACCTGCCGGTGATCATCGGCAGTTCGACCCGCCGGAGACGATGCGCGCACTCCTTGTTCTTATCGCGGTTCTGGCACTTGGCCTGGCGCTCCCCGCCCAGCAGCCTCCCGCGCCCCCTCTGTACTCGCCCGAGTGGTATCAGCAGTTTCACGGTCCCTACAGCGCGCCGGTGGAGCCGTTCCGGATCGTTGGCAACATTCATTACGTGGGCGCGGCGAACATCGCGGCATATCTGATCGCGACGTCCGGCGGGCACATCCTGATCGATACCGGCACCGTGGAGATGCACCGGGGCCTCGTGGATAGCGTGGCGACACTCGGGTTCAGGACGGGGGACATCAAGATCGTCCTGTCGAGCCACGCGCACTTCGATCACATTGCCGGACACGCGGTCATGAAGCGGCTTACCGGCGCGCAGGTCTTCGCGATGGCCGGGGACGCCGACGCGCTGGAGAGCGGCCGCGATACCTCTGCGCTCGGAGCGGTCGGCTGGGAGCCGGTGAAGGTCGACCGCGTTCTCCGGGACGGCGAGACCGTGTCGCTGGGCGGGACGACGCTGCGCGCCGTGCACGCCCCTGGACACACCAAAGGCGCGACGACCTGGTTCACGGAGGTGCAGGACGGCGGGCGGCGGTACGTCGTGGCGTATCTGGGCGGCACCACGCCGAATGCCGGGGTGCCGCTCCTGAACAATCCTCGTCATCCGGGGTTGATTGAAGAGACGCGTCGCACGCTGCAGCGTCTCCAGCGCGAGGCCGTCCCCGACATCTACCTGCCGGGGCACCCGCAGGCGATGTTTGCAGGGAAGGTCGCGCGTCTGCACGCGGGCGAGCGCCCGCACCCGCTGCTCAACGCCGACGCCTGGCGCGCCCAGCTGGCCAGCGCCGAAACGGACTTCGAGCAGCGGGTCGCGCGCGAGCGCGCCGCGCACTAGCCGGCGACGGCCGGATCGCCCAGTTCGACGGGCGCGCTGTCGTAGGAGATGAGGATCGGCACCGCCAGCCGCAGCGTCGTCGTCACCTGGCATCCGCGCGCCGCGATGACGATCAGCTTTCGCGCGAGCTCCGTGTCCGCACAGCGCGCGGAGACATCCATGGTGAACCGCGTGAACCGCTCCGGCGATCCGTCCAGCGTCCCCGTGAGCGCCACCCGCACGTCGGTCATCTCGGCGCTGCGCGCGCGGATGGCCGCCAGGAGGTGGCTGGTGAAGCAGCCGCCGAGCGAGATGAGCATGTACTCGCCGCCGGCCGGGCCGAGGTCGAGCCCGCCCTTGGCCACGCCGCGATCGACCAGCAGCGTGTGCGTGCGGACGGTGGCCCGGGAGGTGGTGTGGGCGACGTGCTCGATGGTGGCGGTGAACGTCGTGCTCATGGCCGTAGGTTATCAGCCTTCGCGCGCCCACGGCGAGCGTCCGCCGGAGAGGCCCGGGCGGGGTATACTGGCGTAGATTCCATTTCTGCTGGCGCCCAGCCGTCGTCTTCCTTCGCCGGGACCATGGTTCTGCCACTCTGGAGGTTTTCGATGAGACGCACGATGTTGACGCTCGCGGGCGTGTTCGCCATTTCAGTCGCGGCATTCGGGCAGGACGCGGGGCGCGGCGCGCCGCCGCCGCCGCCGCCGCTCGAGCCCGGCGCCTCCCAGGCCGATGTCGACAAGGCGCTGCTGGCGGCCCCGCCTAACCTGCGCAACCAGGCGACCGTCGTGAAATGGAACGCCGACCAGACTTATGCGACGCTGCGGAAAGGCACCAACCGGCTCGTGTGCTACGACCGGTCGGGCCAGCCGGGGCAGCAGCCGTTCTCCATCGAGTGCACCAGCCTCGGGAACCTGGAGCGCGTGGCGCAGAACCTGAAGTTCGAGGCGACGGGCGACCAGCGGCAGGCGATGCTCGCGGCGGCGGAGAAGGACGGCACGCGCGTGAAGCCGGAGTTCGGGTCGATCTTCTACAACCTCGGCGGGCCGGACGAGGCTCGCGCGCGGGCGCACATGACGGTAGCCGTCCCCGGCGCGACGATGCAGTCGCTCGGCCTGCCTGACAACCCGAAGATGGGCGGCGCGTGGATCATGAATGCGGGTACATCCACGGCGCACCTCATGATCCCGGGGCACTGAGCGGATCGCAGGAGATGACACGCCTGCTTGCGCTCGTCGTCGTGGCCGTCCTCTCGCAGGGGACGGCCAGCCAGACCTTCACCGGCGTCATCACCGACAGCATGTGCGAGAAGGACCACTCGCAGATGCGGATGGGGCCGACCGACGCCGACTGCACCAGGGCGTGCGTGGCGGCGCACGGCGCCGCGTACGTGCTCTTCGACGGTACGGATGTGTACGAGTTGAGCGACCAGCAGCAGCCTGAGGCGTTTGCCGGCGGGAAGGTGCGGGTTGTCGGGCGGCTCGATGCCGCAAAGAAGCTGATTGTCGTCGAGTCGATGACGGCGGCCGACTGACCGGCTACGGCGCCGGGAGCACGTCGAAGCCGTCCACCCAGATCCAGGCCCCCTTGGAGCTCTCGTTGTGGATGCCTGTGACCTCGATGGTGAGGACGTGGGCTCCGGGCGTGAGTGCCGCCACCGAATAGGACACCGAGAGCGCCTTCGCCGGCGAACGGTAAGTGTCGACCGTCGCTTTGAGCTCGCCGTCGATGAACACGCGAGCGACGCCGGACCACTCGTCGCGGTACGAGATCCAGTTGATGCCGGCCCCGTTGAAGCCGATGCTCATGCTGGCGCCGGCGTCGGTCGCCAGAAGCGCGCGCCCGCTACCGAGCAGGGGACTCTCGTTCGAGTACCAGCGCCCGGTATAGACGAGCGCGGGGTGGTTCTCTTCCACGTGGCCGTTCTCGGCTCTGAGGCCTCCCGGAAGGGGTGCGCCATTCTCGATATCGAAGCCGTCGATCCACACCCAGGACCCTTCGGTGTGCTCCGCCCGCTCGTGCGTGACCTCGATGGTGAGCGTGTGAGGACCGGCGGAGAGCCCATGCACTTCGTAGCGAGGGTCCTGATAGCGTCCCTCCTCGCTGTACGAGTTGACGATCGTCATGGCCCCGTCAAGGTGCACGGTCGCAAGCCCGGCCCATCCGTCGGCGACGCCAACCCACGCGATGCCGGTGCCGGTGAAGCTGATCGTCGCGCGGGCTCCGCGGGCGTTCGTGAGCGCCGCGGTGCCGGCGCGGTGGGCGGCACTCTCGTTGGTGTACCAGTTTCCGCTGTAGAGGATCGCGGGGTCGTTCTCTTCGATGTGCGTGATCGCAGCGCCCTGGGCCGCCGCGGGTCCTGAGGAGAGCACGAGCAGCGCGGCCGACGCGAGAACCTGTCTGCGGGAAAACAGCCACTGGAGGAGCGGAATGCGGGTGCGCGCCCGTCGATTCGTGGTCACGCGCGCAAGCGCTCCAAGAACGGTGCCAACTACGCGGCGATGGCAGGTTACACTGAACCAGCCTTCGCTCGCCGCGGGCTTCGGCGGGGCAAGGCTCCACGCGCCCGTAGCTCAGTTGGATAGAGCACCGGCCTTCTAAGCCGGGGGTCGAAGGTTCGAGTCCTTCCG
>Ga0155950_1047_pt5 | contig 21997 bp, 27 predicted proteins | sample RifCSPlowO2_02_FD_107604 | JGI IMG/M metagenome (GOLD analysis project Ga0155950, IMG submission 107604) | Acidobacteria bacterium RIFCSPLOWO2_02_FULL_67_21
CGGAGCCGCCCGTGCGGGGGGCGGTCGTCTTCGGTCCGAACTCGCGCGTCGTCATGGAGTTTAGGGATGATGCGCTTCGGGTGTTCTACCTGCTGGACGTCGTCAACAGCGCGCGCGGTCGAGTGGACATCGGCGGTCCCCTGATCATCGACCTGCCGACGGGGGCTGGAGGGGCCGGCCTCCTCGAAGGCACGACGCCGACGGCCAGCGTTTCGGGAGACCGGGTAACGGTGACCGGGCCGTTCGCTCCGGGCGTCACCTCAGTGCAGGTGGGATTTCAGCTTCGGTACGAGCGTCCCGACATCACGCTGCGGCAGACCTGGCCGGCGGCGATGGAGCAACTGACGGTCGGGATCGAGAAGGTTGGCAACGTTTCGATCTCGTCGCCGCAGTTCTCCACAGTCGGCGAAGTGGGTGCCGACGCCGGAACGCCGTTTCTGCTCGCGAGCGGGCCGGCGATGGCCGCGGGGGCCACGCTGACGATCGAACTGTCGAACCTGCCCGTGCACAGCCCGGTGCCGCGGTACGTCGCGCTGAGCCTTGCGGCTGCGATTGTGGCGTTTGGCGTCTGGCTTGCGATCGGCGGCCGCACAACAGACGAGAGCGAGCGGAAGCGTCTGGCGCAGCGCCGCGAGAAGCTGCTGTCGGAGCTTGCCGGCCTGGAGAAGCGGCGGGGCCGGCGCGGTGTGGCGCTGGCCCCGGCCGAAGAGGCCCGGCGCCAGAAGATCGTCGCGGATCTCGAGCAGATCTACGGGGAGCTGGACGACAGCGCAGGCCCGCAGGGAGGCGGCAGGGACGTCGCCGCGTGATCCCCGCCCAATTCGACGAGCTGAGAGTCGACGACGTGTCCCGGCATTTTGGACGCCGGCGCGCGCTGTCACGCATCACCTTCCAGGCGCCACGGGGCGCGATGCTCGGTCTGCTCGGCCCGAACGGAGCGGGCAAGTCCACGATGCTGGCGCTCCTGGCCACGCTGCTCCGGCCGAGCGCCGGCGCGATCCGCTACGGCGACCGCGAGGCCGCCGCATACGGCCCGTCGCTGCGTGCGGCCATCGGTGTGCTCGGCCATGACCTCTTTCTCTATCCCGAGCTGACCGCACGCGAAAACCTCGAGTTCTTTGCCGGCCTCTATGGCGTCGCCAGCCCGCGTGACGCTGCCGCGGCCGCCCTGCAGACGGCCGGCCTGACCGAACGAGCGGACGATCCGGTGTCCAGCTTCTCGCGGGGCATGCGCCAGCGCCTGGCGCTCGAGCGGGCGCTGATCCACACCCCCCGGCTCGTGCTGCTCGACGAGCCGTTCACCGGACTGGACGACTCTTCGGCGGCGGCCCTGTCGCGACGCCTTCGCGGGCTTCGCGACGCCGGCATGATCACCGTGCTCGCGACCCACGATCTCGACCTGGCGGAAGGGCTTTTCGACCGCGCCGTGTTTCTCCGTGACGGGCGGATGACGGCCACCGTGGATCGGCCGGAGGCGCTTCGGGCGATGTACCGCGACATCATGTCGAGGAGTACGTAGTGTCCGGCTTCAGCCGGACCGTCTGGCTCGTGCTGCGAAAGGACTTCACGGTCGAGGTCCGCAGCCTCGAGATCGCGTACACGATGCTGTTCTTCGCGGTGTCATGCGTGCTGATCTTTGCGTTTGCGCTGGTGCAGGAGGGACGGGCGCCGGAAGGCGGGGCCGCTGGAATTCTCTGGATTGCGGTGGCGTTTGCAGGAACGCTGGCGCTCGGCCGGACATTCGAGCGGGAGCGCCAATCCGAGACCTTGCGGGCGCTGCTGCTCGCGCCGGCCGCCCGCCCGGCCGTGTACGTCGGCAAGCTGCTTGGCATTGTCGCGCTGCTGCTGGCCGCGGAGATGCTGCTCGTGCCGCTCGTCGCGCTGTTGTTCCAGGCGCCGCTCCTGGCGCACCCGGTCTGGCTGGCGCTGATCCTGGTGACGGGGACGATCGGCTTCGCAGCCGTCGGAACGCTCTTCGCGGCGATGCTGGTCCGGGCCCGCAGCCGGGACGTGCTCCTGCCCGTGCTGTTGTATCCGATTACCGTTCCGGTCATCATTGCGGGTGTTCGCGCCACCGCGGCGCTGCTGCAGCCGGAGATGGACGCGGCTGTCATTCGATTCTGGCTGGCGCTGCTCGTCACGTTCGACGTGGTGTTCGTCACCCTCTCGCTGTGGACGTTCGAGCCGTTGATGACCGATTAGAACCGGTTTCATAATCGTAGTGGCCGGCTTTAGCCGGCCCTGAAGTCCGCCTGAAGGCGGACGCGACGTCGGTTATGAAACCGGCGTGAGGCACTCATGAAGAAGTGGTTCATGCCGGCTGTGATCGTGTGCGGGTTGATGTTCGCCATCGCGCCGGTGCTCATTGCCGGCGCGCCGTACGAGTCGACCATGGGGCTCGTGCAGAAGATCTTCTACGTGCACCTGCCCTCGGCGTGGACCTTCCTGCTGGCGGCCATCATCTGCGGCGTCGCGAGCGTCCGGTACCTCTTTGGCGGGGCCGCGCGGCAGGACCGGCTCGCCTGGGCGGCCGCGGAGCTGGTCGTGCTCTTCGGGGCGATTACGCTCGTGACCGGTCCGCTCTGGGCGCGGAAGGCCTGGGGTGTCTGGTGGCAGTGGGACGTGCGTCTGACCGCCAGCCTGATGGGCTGGATGGTGGCCGTCGCGTATCTGATGCTGCGCCGGTACGGCGGACCGGGCTCGGACAAGCTCGCCGCCGGACTCGCGCTCTTCGGCATGGCCAATGTGCCGTTCATCTACATTTCCGTGAACTACTGGCGCACGATTCACCCCACGACGAACGTGGTGCCGACGCTGCCGACCTCCTTCGGCGTGCCGCTCTGGTTCAGCGCGGTCTCGTTCCTGCTGCTGTTCGTCCTTCTGCTGCGCGTGCGGGTGCGGCTCGAGGAGCAGCGCGCGAAGCTCGACGCGATGTACCTCTCGATGGATGCATAGGACGATGATCAGACTGGCCCTGCTTGTCGTGATGTTCGCCCCGATCCTCGGTGTGCGTGGGGCGGGTGCCGCCGGAGACTCGGTCGCATCGACTTTCGTACGTGGGGCGGGTCCCGCCGGAGACTTAATCGCATCGACCGGCGGACCCGCCGTCATGCTCGCGCAGCAGCCCCCGCCCCAGCAGCAGGACGAGTTCATTCCGATCGATGAGCTGCCGGCGCAGGATCAGCTGCCCGCGGCGCCACTGCTGGTCGCCGCGTATTCCTTCGTCGTGCTGGCGCTGTTTGCCTACGTCGTCTCGGTCGGGCGCCGCCTGGGACGCGTGCAGCAGGAAATGGAGCGGCTGGAGTCGGACCTGAAACGCGGCGGCCGTACGTAAAGATGCCCAACGCCGCCCATTTCATCTACATTCCCGGCATTCTCATCCTCGGGGTCGTGATTGGGTGGATTCTCGGGTCCCGGGCGGCCGCCGATGCCTACGCCATGCAGCTGCGGCGACAGCAGCAGTCAAATCCCAAATCCCAAATCCCAAATCCCAATCGGACGTCTCCCGGCGCCTGAAGTCCGAAGCCCGAAGCCTACCGCCCGATCGCCAGTCGCTGCGCAAGAACCGGGGGCAGTCCGGCGGCCACGATCTTGGCCTGAGCCGCTGCCACGTCATAGGGCACGCGCCGCAGCGCGACGTGGTGCGCCTCGCCGTCCACGATGCCGTAGGCGGCGTCGGGATTGCCGTCGCGCGGCTGTCCGACGGCGCCGCAGTTCACCAGGTACCGCGACCGGGGGTCCAGATCGAGCTCGAGGGTGGTGTCTGTGGACGTGCCGAGGAATTGCAGCCGCGGATCGCGAACGCCGCCATTTCCGGCGCCGAGCCGGAATGCGGCTGGCACGTGAGTGTGGCCGAACAGGCACAGCGGGCGCGCGGCGGCACTGAGGGCGCCGAACGCATCGGTGGCGTCGAACACATACGCATCCTCGTCGAACGGCGTTCCGTGGCAGATCTCGATGGCCTGATCGACCGGGCGAGGCCCCTTCGGCAGAGCGGCCAGCCAGGCATGGTTGTCGGCGGTCAGAGTGGAGGCCGTCCAGCCGACGGCGTCGCGCGCCACCTGATTGAAATCGTCCGCGTCGGCCAGCCTGGCAGCGACCTTGTCGTGGTTGCCGCGCACGATCGCGGCCACGGGCAGGCTGCGGACGCGGTCGATCACGGCGTTCGGGTCGGCGCCGTACCCGACCAGGTCGCCGAGCACGAGCGCGGCATCGAACGCGCCGGCCGCGTCGAGCACGGCCTCGAGCGCTTCGAGATTGGCGTGAATGTCGCTGAGAACGAGATAGTGCATTGACGAATTTACGAATCTACGGATTTACGCATTCATTTTCGGCATTCACGGAATTCATCAATCCGTAAATTCGTAAATCCATGTTTAGTACCCGATCCAGTCGAGCAACTGCTCCACAATCTCGTCGACCGGCCTGGTCGCGTCGATGCGCACGTGGGCCTCTGCATAGGTGGCCCGCCGCCGCAGATAGAGCTGTTCGAGCTGGCCGCGGTCCGCGGCGAGCGGCCGCCGGCCGTCGGCCGGCACGCGTTCGATAATGCGATCGAGCGGCGCGTCGAGCCAGGCGACCGCCCCGTCCGCCAGCATGAGCGCCCGGTTGTCGGGGTCGGCAAAGGTGCCGCCCCCGGTCGCGACGATGACGTTGCGGTCGGGGAGCAGCTCGCGCAGCACCTGACGCTCCACGCGCCGGAAATAGGGCTCGCCGTCCTGAGCAAAGATGGCCGAGACGGTCCGCCTCTCGAGCGCCTCGATTCGGACGTCGATGTCCTCGGTGCGCCATCCGACGCGGCGGCTGAGGGCGGCGGCGACCGTCGTCTTGCCTGCGCCCATGAACCCGACCAGGTACAATTTATCGGCTTTCACGCACGCAGCGACTCGAGCACTGAAAAGAACTGCGGATAGGACACGGCGGCTGCGCCGGCGTCGTGGATCGTCGTGGGGCCCGACGCGCCGAGCGCGGCGACGGCAAAGGCCATGGCGAGCCGATGATCGTTGCGGGCGTCGACCTCTCCGCCCGGCAGGCGGCGGGATCCGCGGACGCGGAAGCCGTCGGGCTGCTCCTCGATCTCGGCACCCATCCGGCGGAGCCCGTCCGCGAGCGCCGAGATGCGGTCGCTCTCCTTGACGCGGAGCTCCTGCGCACCGCTGACCGAGATGCTGCCGCCGTGGGTGGCAAGGGCAGCGAGCACCGGCAGTTCATCGATGACGCCGGGAACCTCTTCGGGGGCAATCACGAGGTCCCGAAGCCCGCCGTGGCGGACTCGCAGCGTGCCAACCGGCTCGTCGCCGCCCCCGGACGCGACGGTGTCAATGCGGGCGCCGGCGCGCTCGAGGATGCCGAGGATGCCGGTCCGTGTGGGGTTGAGCCCGACGTCCTCGACGACGATCTCCGATCCAGGCAGGGCGGCCGCCGCGACCATCCAGAAGGCGGCCGACGAGAGATCGCCCGGCACGGACAGCGACCGGGCCGACAGCCGCTGCCCTCCGGCGAGCGCGATGCCGCCATCGACCTCGTGGACAGTGGCGCCGAACAGGCGCAGCGCCCGCTCGGTGTGATCGCGGGTCTGCAGCGGCTCGCGGACGCGCGTGGTCCCGTGCGCGTGGAGGCCCGCGAGCAGCACGGCGCTCTTGACCTGTGCGCTCGGCACGTCCGGCGCAAAGTCGATGGCCGCGAGGTCCAGCGTGCCTTCGACGGTGAGAGGCGGCCGGCCGTCATCCGACACAAACCGGGCGCCCATCCGCTCGAGCGGAACGATGATCCGCCGCATCGGGCGCCTGCGCAGCGATGCGTCACCGGCGATCGACGTGCGGAACGGGTGGGCCGCGAGCAGGCCCGACAGCATGCGGATCGTGCTGCCGGAGTTCCCTGCGTCCAGCATGGCGCCGGGCGCCACCAGGCCGCGAAGCCCGCGACCGGCGATCTCGATGGTGACGCCCGCCTCGTCGTCGGTGCCCGTCTGGCGGATCTCCACCCCGAGACCCCGCAGGCAGCGCAGCGTCGAGGCGCAGTCGCCGCCCGTCGAGTACCCGCGGATGATCGAGGTCCCGTCGGCCATGGCGGCGAGCAGCGCGTAGCGGTGAGAGATGGACTTGTCGCCCGGCGGGCGCACGCGGCCGCGAACACGCGACGCAGGCTCCACCATGACGGCCGTGGTCGGCATCACACGACTATAACAAAGGGGGCGCCGTATAATTGTAATGATCGAATGACGCGCGGCAGCACCGTCCGCCTCGATTTCCGCAGCAGCCTGGACATTCTCGATTTCGTTCAGGCGGTTGCCGACCAGAGCGGCCGCAGGGTCGGATTGGATGACGAGGCACTCCACTGGGTCGGCGTGGCGCTCCGCGAGTCACTGATCAACGCGATCCAGCACGGCAACAGCGGCGACGAGCGCAAGCGGGTGCATGTCGAGTTCACGCTGCTCGAGGAGGAGCCGCCGGGGCTCGCCATCCGTGTGCGCGACGAGGGCTCTGGATTCGATCCCGCCGCGCTTCCCGACTGCCTGGCTCCCGAGAATCTGCTGAAGTCGTGCGGCCGCGGCATCTTCCTGATTCGCAGCTTCATGGACGAGCTCGTCCTCCAGCGCGCGCCCGAGGGCGGGATGGAAGTCCGCATGCTGAAGCGCGCCCAACCGCAGACCGCCTAGATGGTCGAGCCCGTGTTGCTGGCCACCGCCGTGGAGATCGTCCTCCGCGCGGGTGCCATCCAGCTCGAGTGGCGCGACTCCGGGTTCCATGTCTCCAAGAAGGGCGCCACCGATCTGGTGACGGAGGTGGACTTCGAGTGCGAGCGGATGTGCCGCGCCATCATCGCGGACCGTTTCCCGACGCATGACGTGCTCGCCGAGGAGCTCGGCACCGCCACGGCCGGGCCGTCGGCGTCGCGCTGGCGATGGGTCTTCGATCCGCTCGACGGCACCACGAACTACGCGCACGGGCTTCCCATTTTCTGCGCCTCGCTCGGGCTCGAGATCGACGGCCGGACCGAAGTGGCCGCGATCTACGACCCGACCCGCCGGGAGCTGTTCACGGCGGAGTGGGGCAGCGGGGCCTCTATGAACGGTCGCAGTCTCCACGTCTCCGACGCTGAAGGGCTGCAGGACTCGTTGCTCGTCACAGGCTTTCCCTACGACATCAAACGCACTCCCGACCTCGTGGAGCTGTTCGGCGTGTTCCTCACGCGGTCGCGGGCCGTCCGGCGGCTGGGATCGGCAGCGCTGGACCTCTGTTATGTGGCGGCCGGCCGATTCGAAGGGTTCTGGGAGCAGCACCTGAAGCCGTGGGACGTCACCGCCGGCGCGCTCATCGTCGAGGAGGCGGGCGGACGGATCACCGGCATGGACGGAGCGCCATTCGCGCCCGAGAAGGGCCATCTCGTCGCCTCCAACGGCCGGGTCCACGGCGAGATGCTCGCCGTCATCGAAGCGTTCCGGGCCGGGCGTTCGCGAAAGGGGACATAGCGCGGGTTTTCGCCCGGCATCGCGCCCGATGTGCATGGCACTACCCATGCACGGACGCGGTGTCGGAGGCATCCATGCTCACCCGATCCGCGGCCGCAGCGCTTGCCTGCGCCGGCACCCTGCTGCTGCACCCCGCGTCTGCCTGGGCGCAGCAGACCCTGAATTTCTCGCTCGGATATTTCACGGTGCGCGGCGAGGACGCGCGCGTGGAGCGCGACGTCCTGAACAGCCACCGGAATCTTCTGGTGTTCGACGTCGCCGATTTCAACGGCGCGGCCGTCGGCGCCGAGTGGCTCGTCCCGATCGGCAACTTCATCGAAGGCGGCGCTGGTATCGGCTTCTCCAGACGGACCGTCCCGTCCGTCTATGACGCGTTTGTCGATGCCGATGGCTCCGAGGTGGATCAGGACTTGCGGCTCCGCATCGTTCCGATCGCCCTCACGATGCGCGTGCTGCCGCTCGGGCAGACATCGCTGGTACAGCCGTATGTCGGCGGTGGGGTCGGAATCCTCAACTGGCGCTACAGCGAGTCGGGGGAGTTCATCGATTTCGCCCGTCGCAATGCGATCTTCAGGGAGCAGTACGTGGGATCGGGATCGGCCACCGGTCCCGTCGTGCTCGGCGGGATCCGGTTCGCGGGCGACGTGTTGGCCGGCGGCTTCGAGATCCGCTATCAGAGCGCCGCCGCGGACCTGGATGGAGGCTTCGACGCCGTGGATCCCGGGCTCCGGATCGACCTCGGCGGCTGGACCTATCAGGCCACGGTCGGGTGGCGCTTCGGACGCTGACCGTCCTCAGCGCCGTCTGTAGAGCGCCACGCCGCCGCCGTCGCACACCCGCTCCATCCCCTGCGCAAACGGCGGATCGTCGCGAATACGACGAGCCAGCACATCGCCGCCTTCAGCCTGTTCTTCGACCAGCATCCAGCCGGCATGGGGTGCCGGTCCCGTTTCGACGGCATGCGCCCAGATGGGACCGTTCCCCTCATGGATGAAGTCGGCAATTGTGAAGCCGGCCAGTGACAGCTCCTGCATGTAATGCGCAAGCGAGCCCATGCTGGCCATCACCTTGTCGCCGCGGTAGCCAGCGGCGAGGCAGCCGGTGACTTCCCGCCGGCCGTCGCTGGAGGGCCGATCCCACTGCGCCTCTGCGAGCAGGGGCGCGTCGGCGTGCCACGGCGGCGACTGAATGAGGCCGATGCCGACGAGGCATCCCGCGAGCACGGCTGCGGCCTCGCGCCGCAGGAAACCCACCGCCACACCCGCAAAGAGCGCCGAGCAGGCCGCTGCCGGCAGCATGTACCGGATGCGGAAGGGATGGCCGGCGTGGAAGGCAAGTGCGGGCAGTACCCCGTAGGCGACAAGTGCAGCCGGCACCAGAAGCGGGGCGGCAGCCGCGCGCGTCAGCGCGCGGATGACCAGGAAGCCGGCCGCCGCGCACGCAATCACTTCGGTGACCCTCGTGCCGAGCTCGTGGGTGCCCCACCAGACGGCGAGGACGCTGCGCAGGAGCTCGCCCTCGTACGTCGGGTCGGGAACGTAGAACCCGTCGCTCACCAGCCAGTCTCCGACCGTGATTCGGCTGTTGACCATGAAGAGTCCCACCGCGGCCGCGGGCCAGACGCCCAGTCGCCACGCGCGACGGGCGATGACGCCCGGCGCGGCTCCAAGGCGCCATCCGGCGTACAGCGCCGCGGCCAACGCCGCCGCCAATACCGGCCAGGCTTCGTAGCGCGTCCAGGTGGCCGCAACGAGCGCCAGCCGGAGCCGCACCGGTACGGAATCCTGGTTCAAGGGGACCCACTCGTACAGCCAGAGCACCACGAGAGACACCGCCGCGAGCAGAAGTGGCTCGGTCATCGGGGTGACATGGATGTACAGGATGTTCGGATTGAGCACGAGCAGCGCCGCCGCCACGCACGCGGCAAGCCGCGACCCGGTCATCAGCAACACCAGGCGGGCACCCGCGTAGGTGGTCACGCCCAGGCAGGCCACGGAGACCAGCGAGGCAAAGGCACCGGTTCGGTAGAACAGGTCGAGCTGCGTCGGCAGCGCGTGAATGAGGTGTGGAAGCGGCAGCCAGATGGCGCCGATCTGCTGCCATCCCGGGGTGATGTTGTCGAAGATGCGCCGCGCCACGACGAGGTGCGCCTTCGCGTCATAGTGGGCGAGGACCAGCCCCATTCGCAGGAAGACGACCCATGCCGCGAGGCCGACCGCGATCGCCGCCGCGGCGAGCGCGCGGGCTATAATCACGGTTCTTAAGGTAGCCCACTCCTTCGTGAAGTCCCTGATCAGCTGGTTGTATGGCTTTGCCCTGGCCCTCGGCGGCCCGGGGCTCTTCGCCATCGCGTTTCTCGATTCGTCGTTCCTCTCGCTGCCGCAGATCAACGACATCCTGGTGGTGCTGATGGTCACCCGCCACAAGACGGGGATGGCGTACTACGCGGCGATGGCGACGCTGGGATCCATCGGGGGCTGCTACACGATCTACTACCTGGCGAAGCGGGGCGGGGAAGCGTTTCTGCAGAGGCGCGTGCGCGCCCACCATACGGATCGGGTGCTTGCGGTGTACCGCCGCTACGGTGCGCTGGCGCTGATCGTCCCCGCGCTGCTTCCGCCGCCCGCCCCCTTCAAATTGTTCGTGCTGCTGGCGGGCGTGGCCGGCGTCCGGCCGCTCCCGTTCGTGCTGTCGATCGCGGCCGCTCGCGGCCTGCGGTATCTGACGCTGGGCACGCTGGCGATCTGGTACGGAGACGTGGCGCTCGTGTTGATGCGCACCCGGGGACGCGACGCCGCGCTCTGGCTCGCCGCGCTCATCACGGCCGCGGCCGCCGCCTGGTGGTGGGTCAACGGGCGGAGCACGACCGTGGGGCGGGTGCCGCCGGAGTAGGGATTGCATCGACCGCGCAGGCGTGGGGCGGGTGCCGCCGGAGTGGGGATCGCATCGACCGCGCAGGCGTGGGGCGGGTGCCGCCGGAGTGGGGATCGCATCGACCGGCGGACCCGCCGATTACAATCTTCCCAGTGCCTCCCGACATCTCCGTTGTCGTTCCGCTTCGCGATGAAGAGCCGAACGTGGTGGCGCTCCACACCGAGCTGTCGGCGGTCATGGAGAGGCTCGGGCGCACCTACGAGCTGATCTTCGTCGAGGACGGCAGCCGCGACGCGACCTTTGCCCGCCTGGCCGAAGTGCACGCCCGGGATCCGCATCACGTCCGCGTGATCCGGTTCAGCGCCAACTTCGGCCAGACGGCGGCATTCGCGGCCGGATTCGCACACGCCGCCGGACGGCTCATCGTCACGTCGGACGGGGACCTGCAGAACGATCCGGCCGACATCCCGCGGATGATCGCGCTTGCCGGGGAGCACGACATCGTGTGCGGATGGCGCAAGGACCGGCAGGACGCGTATCTGACACGCCACCTGCCCTCGGTCGCGGCCAACTGGCTGATCAGCCTCGTGACCGGCATCCGGCTGCATGACAACGGCTGCTCGCTCAAGGTGTTTCAGGCCCGGGTCGTCAAGCCGCTCCGTCTCCTGCCCGGAATGCACCGGTACCTTCCCGCCATTGCCGCCCGGATCGGGCCGCGGGTCGTCGAGGTGGTGGTGAACCATCGACCCAGGCGCTTCGGCCGTTCGAAATACGGCCTCTCGCGGACGTTCGGCGTCCTCCGCGACATCGTGCGGCTGCGCCGCCGCATCCGTCAGGCCGCCGATCCCGGCACGCCTCCCGTTCGCATCTACGACGTCGCCGCCACGCTGGAGCTCGCGCCGGCGGCCGTGAAGTAGGGCGGCTCCGCCGGAGACTTGATCGCATCGACCGGCGGACCCGCCAACAGTAGGTTAGACTCGTAGCAATGTCGTACGAGAGCGCGCTCGAAGCGCGGATCGCGAAGAAGGCAACCCGCGCGATCGTCGATTTCGACCTGATCGAGGACGGGGATCGTGTGATGGTCGGGCTGTCCGGTGGCAAGGACAGCTGGGCCCTCATGCAGACGCTCGACCGGCTGCGCGAGCGCGCGCCGATCGCCTTCTCGCTGGTCGCCGTCAACGTCGACTCCGGCTACAAGGACTTCAAGCATGACGTCATCGCCCGGACGTGCGAAGAACGCGGCTGGGAGTATCGGATCGAACACACGGCCATTGGCGACGTCATGGACGATCTCCTCGAGAGCAACGCGACGCCCTGTTCGCTCTGCGCCCGGCTGCGCCGGGGGGTTCTGTACCGCATCGCATCCGAGACTGGGGCGACGAAGATCGCGCTCGGGCACCATCTGGACGATTTCATCGAGACGCTGCTGCTGAATCTCTTCTTTGCCGGCGCGCTCAAGGCGATGCCGGCCCGGCTTGTCTCCGACGACGGCAAGCACGTCGTCATACGGCCGCTGGTGTACGTCGGTGAAGACGAGGCGAGACAGTACACGAAGGCGTGCGGGCTCCCGATCGTCGGGTGCTGCTGCCCGGCGTGCGGCGACCTGAGCTTCCAGCGGCAGCGCATCAAACGGTTGATTCTCGAGCTCGATCGCGAGCATCCCGGAGTCCGCCAATCGATGCTCAAGGCGCTCGGAAACGTCATGCCGCGTCATCTCCTCGACCGCCGGCTGAACCCGAGCGGCGAGTTGCGCGATTCGGCGGCCCTCCGACACGCAGAGACGCTGCCCGCTCTGATTCCGATCCACTCCGGTCAGGCCTAGCGGCCATGCGGGCGGTGGTCCAGCGCGTGAGCGCGGCGCGCGTGCTGGCGGGCGGCTGTGTGGCTGGCGAGATCGCGCGCGGCGCGTTGGTCTTCGTCGGGATCGGGCGGGACGACGACCTCGACGACGTCCGGTACGTGGCCGGCAAGATCTGCGACGTCCGGATCTTCGAAGGGGAGGGGGGCAAGCCGATGGACCGTTCGGTGCTGGACGTGGGCGGTGCCGTGCTGGTCGTCTCGCAGTTCACGCTGTACGGCGACGTTCGCCGGGGGCGGCGCCCCTCCTTCGACGCGGCCGCGCCGCCGGCGAACGCCCGCGTGCTCTACGACGAACTCGTGAGAGAATTGCGGGCGGTTCCACTGCCGGTGGCCACCGGCGAATTCCAGGCGATGATGCACGTCGAGCTCGTCAACGACGGGCCGGTCACCATTCTCATCGACAGCAAGCGACAGTTCTGAGCGGAGATATGACCCGTATTGCCCACATCACGTACGTTGCAGCAGTTCTTGGCGTCACATGCCTGGCGCCTTCGTTGGCATCCGCGCAGCAGCGCCCGCTGATCACGGAGGACCCCGAGACGATCGGCGCCGGCCGGATCCTGGTCGAGGCTGGCATCGATTACACGCGCGACGCGGAGTACCCCGTCTCGGGTCTCAAGGGGCATCTCCGGCGGGCCCCGTTGATCGGCCTCAGCCTCGGGATTGGCGACATCGGCGAGGTTCAGGTCGACGGCGGCCTGTACAACCAGCTGACGATCACCGATCGTCGTCCGGCGCCGCTGGACCACATGCTCGTGGTGCCCGGCAATACAACGTGGAGCGTCGAGGACATGGTGGTCGGAACGAAGGTGCGTCTCGTCTCCGAAGGGATGTCCAGGCCCTCCATCGCGCTGCGCTCGGCAACCCGGCTGCCGATGGCCTCCAATGAAAGCGGGCTGGGTCTCGACACGCTCGATTTCTACTCTTCGCTGCTCGTGGCGAAGACCGTGCAGTCGGTACGGCTTGTCGGCAATGTCGGTCTGGGAATCCTTGGAGATCCCACCCGCGGAGATCGGCAGAACGACGTGCTGACCTATGGGGTGTCGTTCGCGCGGGCGGTGTCGCAGAGCGGTGAGGTGGTCGGCGAGATCAACGGCCGGAAGGACACGCGCGAGGGAGACCCGCCGCCCGGGACCGAGTCGCGGAGCATGCTGCGGTTTGGCGGCCGCTATACGATCGGCGCCTGGCGCGCGGATGCGGCCGTGCTCGTCGGCCTGGCCGCGCAGGACCCGTCCCTCGGGGTGGCGGCTGGATTCACCTGGGTCTTTACGGCCTTCCCGAATCCCTGATGGGATTGCGCGTTCACAAGGCGCACGCCTACGGGAATGACTTCCTGTTCGTGCCGCTTGCAGAGGGCGGCGCAGACAGGGGCGCGCTGGCCAGAGTCCTCTGCGACCGTCACCGCGGCGTTGGCGCCGACGGGCTGATCTTCTGTCAGCTCCACGACGCCTCGGCGACGATGCGGCTCTTCAATGCGGATGGCAGCCCCTCGGAGCTGTCGGGGAACGGGCTGCGGTGCCTGGCAGCGCTCGTCGCGCGCACGCAGAACCTGCAGCCCGGCGCCCGGGTCACCGTCACCACCGAGGCAGGCCTCAAGACGCTCGAGCTGCTCACGCGCCACGGCGGGCGGTTCACGTTCCGCGCCTCGATGGGCGCCGCGGAGGACGTACGCCAGGTGACCATTCCTGTCGGCGGAATGTCGATGACCGCGACCGTACTGCGTGTCGGGAACCCCCAGTGCGTCGTGCTGGGGCCGCTTCCCGCCGCCGGCCGCTTCAGCGAGCTGGCCCCGGCTCTTTCGACCCACCCGATGTTCCCGAACGGCACCAATGTCGAGTTTGCGGACGTCGAGACGCCGGGCCGCGTCCGCATGCTGATTTGGGAGCGAGGGGTGGGCCCGACGACGTCATCCGGAACCGGTGCGTGCGCCGCGGGGGTCGCCGCGGCCGCGCACGGCGGCGCGGAGCGCGACGTCGAGGTCATGGCGCCGGGGGGCACTCAGCGTGTGGAGTGGCGCAGCGACGGCATCTACCTGACCGGATGGGCGGAAGTCGTGCTCGAAGGGGAGTGGCTGTAGGCGGATGACCGACGTACTCCTGTGGCTCGAGGAGGCGGCTCTGCCCAGCTCGATCCGTGAAGGGCCGCATTCGGTCTGGGCCTATCCTGCCGTGCTCACGCTGCACACCTTCGGCCTGATGGTGCTGGTCGGCCTCAATGCGGCCGTCGATCTGCGCCTGCTTGGCGCCGGGCGACAGATTCCGGTCGCGTCCCTCACGGCGCTCTTCCCCCTGATGTGGGCAGGTTTCTGGATCAACGTGGTCACAGGTGCCCTGCTGTTTGCCGCCGACGCGACCACGAAGGCAGGCTCCGCCATGTTCCTGACGAAGCTGACGCTCGTGGCGTTCGGTGCCGGGATACTCCTGGCGATCGGGGCGGAGGTCGAACGGGCCGGCCCCGTGGGGATGGATGTGTCACGGGCGGGGCGGCGGCTGGCCGCCGCGTCACTCCTCACCTGGACGGCCGCAGTGACGGCCGGACGCCTGCTGGCGTATGTGTAAGTCCGGCCGGATGGGCGGATGGCTGTCGTGAATGCGGCGCATCTGCACCTGTTCCTCAATCACGTCCCGACCGTCGGCCTCGTGCTCGGTGTGGGGCTGTTCCTGCTCGCTCTCGTGCGCCGGCAGCAGGTGCTGGAGCGCGCCAGCTACGAGGTGCTGTTCGCCATTGCCGTGCTGACGCTGCCCGCGTATGTGACCGGCCTTGGGGCACAGGCGGTCCTCCTGGATCGCGCGGACGTCTCGGCAGCAGCGATCGATGCCCATCAGGATGCGGCGCTGCTGGCGTTTGCCGGAATGCAGGTGACCGGGGGGGCGGCGTGGCTGGCACTGTGGCGCCTGCGCCGGAATCTCGAGGCGGGGCCGGGAGTTGCCGGGACAGTGCTGCTGCTCGCGATTGTGACGCTCGTGCTGATGACCGGCGCCGCAGCGGTCGGCGGCGAGATCCGTCATCCCGAGACCCGGGCCGACGACGCGGTGATTGCATCGCGAGGCCCCATGCCTGTGTCCTCCATCGGCGCGTTCGTCACCGGGCAGGCCTGGGTCTGGCCGGCCGCCGAGACGCTTCACTTCATCGGCCTCAGCCTCCTGTTCGGTGTGATGGCCGTCATCAACCTGCGGGTGCTGGGCATGATGAAGATGGTCTCGTTCCAGGCGCTGCACCGGCTGCTGCCGTGGGCGGTCGTGGGGTTCGCCATCAACCTGTCCACCGGCACCCTGTTCCTGGCGAGCGCCCCGGAGCAGTACGCGGAGAGCGTTCCCTTTTTCTGGAAGACCGGGCTGCTCGCCGCGGGTGGCGGGAGCCTTCTGTACCTGACGGTCGCCGATCGGCCATGGGCGGTCGACGCCGGCGAGAGCGCGCCCGCGATTGACCGAGCCATTGCGACAGGCGCGCTCGGCCTCTGGGTGGCGGTCATGTACCTGGGACGCATGCTGCCGTTCCTGGGCACGTCGTTCTGACGGCAGCCGACGACGTTTTTGCCGTCGCGGCCTAGCGACGACCGCGCGAAGATTGCGGCGCCGCGGTGGAAGCGGCGGGTGCCAGCGCCCCCTCGAGGTCCTCTTGCACCCCCATCAACAGCGTCGTCGCCTTCATGTAATCGCCTGAGCCGACGGCCGTGCGCGCTTCTTGCAGGGCTGTCCGGGCGCGGTCGAGTGCGCTGGTGAGGGCGGCGGGCGGGCGCCTCGCGGCGCGGCCGCGTGGCGCCGCCCCCGCCTGAGCGTCGCCCTGCTCGAGCAGGGCCTCGAGCTCGGACATCACCCGCTCGAGGTCGGCGCGCATGCGCGCCTTGGTCTCGACGGTCTCACGCGCCGCATTCTGGGCGTGCTCGTGGCTTTCGAGCGCGAAATTGAGCGCGAGACGGTAATCGCCGGCGCCGACCGCGTCGCCCGCGCTGTCGAGCGCCGCGGTGGCGGCGGTGTACTCGGTGGTCGCGTACTGATCCGCGCCGGCTGCGCGCGCGGCATCGATGGCGCCCTGCGCGCGGTCCATCTCCTTGTTGGGAGGCTCGGCGCAGGCTGGAAAGAGCAGTGCCGCACCGAGACCGAGGAGAGCAGCAGCACGCCGCCACGCCATAGACACGCCACTCATGAGTATAGCGTCGATGAAAGAGGTGGCACCACACGATCGTCCCCGCGAGAAGCTGGAGAGATTCGGCGTGGCGGGGCTCGGTGACAACGAGCTGCTGGCGCTGGTCATCGGCAGCGGCTCGCGAGACGCGGACGCCCTGGCGGTGGCGAACGATCTGATCGGGCACGCGGGGGGCCTGCACGGGCTGACCAGAATGAACGTCGACCGCCTGTGCCTCGTCGCCGGGGTCGGTCCTGCCCGTGCGGCACGCGTGCTGGCGGCCGTCGAGATCGGCCGGCGTACGCTCGTCCGCGGCGCCGCCGAGCGGCCGCGCATGACCGCGCCGCGGCAGCTCGCGGCCTATCTGCTGCCGCAGTATGGCGCGGGCGACGTGGAGCGGTTCGGCATCGTGATGCTCGACACGAAGCACCGCGTCATCCGGGTCAAGATCGTGTCGGTGGGCACGCTCGATTCGACCGTGGTGCACCCGCGGGAGGTCTTCCGCGAGGCGGCCGCAGCATCCTCGGCAGCCATCGTGCTGTTTCACAATCATCCGTCCGGCGATCCGACGCCGAGCGCCGATGATCTCGTCCTGACGACCAGGCTCGTGAGCGCCGGCGGCATCATGGGGATTGACGTCATCGATCATCTGATCCTGGCCGACCAGCGGTACTTCTCGCTGGTCGAGGCCGGGCGTCTCGATCGGCGCGTCGAATAGCGGGCCGACGGGATAAGATGATCGGGCGTGCGGATCCTGCACTTCGACTGTTTCTCCGGCGCGGCAGGCGACATGATCCTCGGCGCGCTCATCGACGCCGGGCTGCCGTTCGAGGGGCTTCAGCGTGCGCTCGGCAGTCTGGCGCTCGACCGGGAGGCTGTTCGGACCGAACGTGTCGTGCGCGCCGGCATCGGCGCCACGAAGCTTCATGTCCGGGGCGAAGAGGCGGCTCATCACCACGCCCACCAGGAGCCGCACGGACACAGACGGGCCGGGTCCGCCGGCGACGCGGCCGTGGCGGAAGCCCGGCACGTTCACACCCACCGTACGCTGCCGGAGATTGCACGGCTGATCGACGGGTCGGCGCTGTCGCCGTCCGCCCGGAAGCGGGCAGTGGCGCTGTTCGAGCGGCTGGCCGAGACCGAGGCGGCGGTGCACGGCACGACCCGCGAGCGGGTGCACCTGCATGAACTCGGGGCGCTCGATTCAATCGTCGACGTGGTGGGAACCGTGTATGCCCTCGAGGCGCTGGGCATCGATCGGGTGACCGCCTCCCCGCTCAATGTCGGCGGCGGGACCGTCGCGACGGCGCATGGCATCTATCCCGTGCCGGCCCCGGCGACGGCGAGGCTGTTGACCGGCGTGCCGGTCTACGCCGGCGGCCAGCAGGCGGAGCTGGTCACCCCGACAGGCGCCCTCCTGATCACCGCCTACGCCGAGCGCTTCGGGGCCCTTCCACCGATGCGTCTCGAGCGGGTCGGCTACGGCGCCGGAACCAGAGACTTCCCGGACGCTCCCAACGTGCTGCGGGTGCTCATCGGCGAGGCCGAGGAGACCGCGCCGGTGCGGACGGTCGTGGTGATTGAGACCGAGATCGACGATATGAACCCTCAGATTTTCGGCGTGCTGGTCGAGCGGCTCCTCGCCGCCGGCGCGCTGGACGTCTTCCACACGCCGATCCAGATGAAGAAGGCTCGTCCCGGGACGCTGCTGACGGTCGTGGCCACCCCGGAGACGCGCGCCGAGCTGACCGCCATCATCTTCCGGGAGAGCACGACCATCGGTGTGCGGTACGCCGAGATGGCGCGCGAGTGTCTCGATCGCGAGAGCGTCACGGTGGAGACGCCGTTCGGCCCCGTGCCGATCAAGGTTGCCCGCCGCAACGGTGAGCTGATGAACGCGTCCCCCGAGTTCGACGCGTGCGTGCGGATCGCCGCCTCGAGCGGCAGGCCCGTCAAGGACGTGCACGCGGCGGCCGTATCCGCATTTCTCGCCCGGTCCCGCGAATCAGAAGCCTGACGCCTCGACTCCACGCCTGCCCGTGCGCTTCTATCTGACCACCGCGATCGATTACGTCAACAGCCGCCCGCACCTCGGGACCGCCTACGAGAAGATCACCGCGGACGTGATCGCTCGGTACAAGCGGCTCGCTGGCATCGAGACGCACTTCGTGATGGGAAACGACGAGCATTCGCAGAATGTCTACAAGCGGGCGCTCGAACGCGGGATGGAGCCACGTGCGTACTGCGACCAGATGGAGCAGGAATTCCGGGCGGTCTGGTCCCAGCTCGACATCTCGTTCGACGACTTCATCAGGACGACGGAGCCGCGCCACCGGACGGCGGTGGAGAAGCTGGCCCAGCGGTGCTTCGAGAAGGGCGACATCTACGAGGGCCACTACGAGGGCTGGTACTGCGTCTCGTGTGAGGCGTTCAAGCAGGAAAAGGACCTTGTCGAAGGGAAGTGCCCGTTGCATCCGACGGTCACGCCCGAATGGATCCGCGAGCGGAATTACTTCTTCCGGCTGTCGAAGTACCGCGACCGCCTCTTGCGGCACTTCGCCGAGCACCCGGAGTTCCTTCAGCCCGACGTCCGCCGCAACGAGATGCTGCGCCTGCTCGAAGGCGGCCTGGAAGATATCTCGGTCAGCCGTGCGGGACAGCTCTGGGGCATTCCGCTGCCGTTTGCGCCGGACAACGTGGTGTACGTCTGGTTCGACGCGCTGATCAATTACGCGGCCGCCGTCGGTTACGGCACCGACGAGCGCCGGTTCTCGGACTGGTGGCCGGCGGATCTGCATATCGTCGGCAAAGACATCACCCGCTTTCACACGGTGGTCTGGCCGGCGATGCTGATGAGCGCGGAGCTGCCGCTGCCGAAGCAGGTGTTCGGCCACGGCTGGGTGAACTTCGGGGGGCAGCGCATGAGCAAGTCCCTTGGAACCAGCCTGGATCCGTCAGACGTGGCCGCGCGCTTCGGCCCCGATCCGCTGCGTCTGTACCTCGTCAAGGAGATTTCGTACGGCGGCGACGGGGACTTCACGTGGGATCGATACAAGGAGCGGTATAACGTCGACCTCGCCAACAACCTCGGCAATCTGGTGAGCCGCGTGTCGGCAATGGCCGATCAATATCTTGGCGGAACCCTGCGGCCTACCGGCGACACGTCACCACACCTTCGAGATCTTCCGAACGAGGTAGCGACTCAGTATCGGCACGCGATGAACAAGCTAGAGCTTCATGCAGCGGTCGCCTATGTATTTCGCCTGATCGATGCAACGAATGTCCATCTTGCGGAGACATCGCCGTGGTTGCTCGCCAAGCGGCCCGAGGCACGAGATCGGCTTGGTCAGGTCCTGTTCGACGCAGCGGAGGCGATTCGGCTGGTAGCGGTGCTGTTGATGCCGGTCATGCCGTCCTCGTGTTCGGAAATACTGAGCCGGATGGGCGAGACGCGCGGTCCATCGACACTGCGGCTCGATATTGACGGGCACTGGCGTCCGGATGGGACGAGGACAATTCGAAAGGGAGCGGCACTCTGGCCGCGAACGGAAGAAGGCGTCCCCGGTGATGTCCGCCTCAAGCCGGACGCCCAAGCCCGGCTAAAGCCGGGCACTACGTACGGAGAAACCGCTGCGAGGGAGCACAAGATGGACGAGACGACAGCGGCCCCAGCCGAAACGCCGCGGATTTCCATAGACGAGTTCATGAAGGTGGAGCTCCGCGTCGCGAAGGTGCTCGAGGCGGAGGCGGTGCCGAAATCAAAGAAACTGCTAAAGCTGACGGTCGATACCGGAACCGATCGCCGGACGATTGTCGCCGGCATCGCCGAAGCCTATCAGCCCGAGCAGCTGGTGGGGCGGACCATCGTGATCGTCGCCAATCTCCAGCCGGCCAAGCTGATGGGCGTCGAATCGAACGGGATGGTGCTGGCCGGCAGCCTCGACGGCGGCATGCCGGTGCTGATCGGCTTCGATCGGGAGGTTCCGCCGGGGGCGCGGGTACGATAAATCCCAAACCCCAAATCCCACACCCCAATTGGGATTTGGTCGTTGGGATTTGGGATTTATCGTGATCGACTCCCACTGCCATCTCGCCGGAGAGGAATTCCAGGAGGATCTGCAGCCGGTCATCGACCGCGCCGTGGGCGCCGGCGTGACCGGGGCTCTGGTGATCGTCGATGCCCTTGATGACGCCGAGTGCGAGCGGGCCCGCCGGGTGGTTGCGGCCTGGTCCGGGGTGCGGGTCTCGATCGGGGTGCACCCGCACGCCGCCGGGAAGTGCGCGGAGGACGACGCGCAGGCGGAACGGGTCGTCGTGACCCGGCTGGACGAACGGCCGGAGGCGCGCGCCATCGGCGAGATCGGCCTGGACTACCACTACGACTTCTCGCCGCGCCCCGTTCAGCACGCGGTGTTTCGCGCCCAGATCCGCCTGGCGCGCCGGCGCGGCCTGCCGATCGTGATTCACACCCGCGAGGCCGAGGACGACACGTTTCGAATTCTCACGGAGGAGTCTGCGCACGAGGTGGGCGGCGTGTTTCATTGCTTTACGGGCGATCGGGCCATGGCGCAGCGCGCGCTGGACCTGGGCTTTCACCTCTCGCTCGCCGGCATCGTCACGTTTCCACGCGCCACCGAACTGCACGAGGTGGCGAAGCGCGTGCCGCTCGACCGGTTGCTCGTCGAAACGGACAGCCCGTTTCTCGCGCCGGTTCCGCACCGGGGCACACGAAACGAGCCGGCAAGAGTCGTGCGCGTGGCCGAGACAATCGCCGCGCTGCGGGACGTGCCGGTGGACGAGATCGCCGAGGCAACGGACGCAAACTTCCGTCGACTCTTCCGGCCGTAGCGGCGTCCGCGCTGCTTTGACACTTCGCGCGGGGATATGGTGTGATGACAGCCGCGTGAATCCCACCGCGCAGAACGCTCCCACGGCGATGCTGGCGCAGCTGTTCGAACCGATTCGCGACGACCTGCGCGCGGTCGAGGGAGAGTTTGCCCGCCACGTGCAGTCGCAGATCGCCGTCATCCCCGAAATCGGCAACTACGTCAGAGACAGCGGCGGAAAACGCATTCGTCCGGCCGTGCTCCTGATGGCGTCGCGCATGGCGGGCTACAGCGGCGAGCAGGCGGTGCACTACGCGGCGGTCATCGAGTTCATTCACAGCGCGACGCTCGTGCACGACGACATCATCGACGAGTCGGAGCTTCGCCGTGGCCGGGAGGCGGCGCACACCCGGTGGGGCAATCACCTGTCGGTGCTCTTCGGCGATTTCCTGTACCTGAAATCGATGTCGCTGGCCTTGACCCACGACGCGCTCGAGATCGTCCGGCTGCTCTGCGACGTGACGCTCCGGGTCGTCGAAGGCGAGATCTATCAGTTGACGAAGAAGGGTGCCATCGATCTCTCCGAGGACGAGCACTTCGAGATCGTGCGGCGCAAGACAGCGGTGCTGTTTGCCGGGTCGGCCCGCATCGGCGCCATGCTGGGCCCCACGACGCGCGAGCAGCAGGACGCGCTGTGGGAATACGGGCTCAACATCGGCATGGCCTTCCAGATCGTCGACGACCTGCTGGACTTCACGGGCGAGGCCGCTGCGCTCGGCAAGCCGGTCGGCGGGGATCTCCGCGAGGGCAAGCTGACGCTGCCGGTCATCCATCTAGTGGC
>Ga0155950_1054_pt3 | contig 21667 bp, 19 predicted proteins | sample RifCSPlowO2_02_FD_107604 | JGI IMG/M metagenome (GOLD analysis project Ga0155950, IMG submission 107604) | Acidobacteria bacterium RIFCSPLOWO2_02_FULL_67_21
AGCTTCGTCACCCAGTCGGGCACCGTGCCGGGCGGCGTGGCCGGATCGCACCGGCGGCAGGGCCGGTAGCCGGCAAAAAGCGCCTCGCGGACGCTGCCGAAGAACTCGACGTTCTCGGGCCGCGGCTTCTTCGCTCGGCACGACGGTCGGCAGAAGATGCCGGTCGTGCGCACGCCGGTCAGGAAGATGCCGTCGTAGGTTGCGTCGCTGTCGAAGAACGCGCGCTCCATCTCGGCGCGCGGCGGAAGGGTGGGTGTGAACAAGGTGGCTTGTGCGTTCATGGGTGAGACGTTACGCGCTGATCCTAAACCCCCGCCACCGCGTATTGAACATGAAATTCGTACGTGGGCCGGGTTCCGCGGCGAGGTTGTACGTAGTGTCCGGCTTTAGCCGGACCTCGACTCCAGCTCGTGCCACCGCCCGTACGCCTTCGCAAGCTCCGTCCCCATCTCCGCGAGCCGCGCGAGCGTCGCGGCAATCGCCTCGCCCCCCTCCTTGTAGAACTCGGGCGCGGCGATGCGCGCGTTCAGCTCCCGCTCCTCGGCCGCGAGCGCTTCGATGCGCGCCGGCGCCGCCTCGAGCTCGCGCTGTTCCTTGTACGACAGCTTCCTGGACGCAACGGCCGCCGCGGCTCCACGCGGTTCGGCCTTGCCGCGCGAGTCGCCAGGCATTGCCGCGCCGGATGCAGATGTAGGCCGGGTCCTTTCGGACCCGGCGTCGTTCTTGCGCCGCTGCCGCACCCAATCCTCATACCCGCCGACGTACTCCTGCACCTCGCCCCCGCCCTCGAACGCAAACGTCGTCGTCACCACGTTGTCCAGCAGCGCGCGGTCGTGGCTGACGAGGACGAGCGTCCCCGGCCACTCGGCGAGCTGCTCCTCGAGGAGCTCGAGCGTCTCGATGTCCAGGTCGTTGGTCGGCTCGTCCAGGATGAGCACGTTGGCGGGCCGCGTGAACAGGCGTGCGAGCATCAGCCGGTTGCGCTCCCCGCCCGAGAGCGCCTTGACCGGCGCGCTGGCGCGCTCCGGCGGGAACAGGAAGTCGGCCAGATACGCGTTGACGTGGCGCGTGCGGCCGTTCACGGTCACGGTATCGTTGCCGTCGCCGATCGTGGCAAGGACCGTTCGCTCGGGATCGAGCTGCTCGCGCTGCTGATCGTAGTAGGCGATCTCGACGTTCGCGCCGCGCCGCACCTCGCCCGAATCCGGCTGCAGCTCGCCGAGCAGCAGCTTCAGCAGCGTCGTCTTGCCGGCGCCGTTCGGCCCGAGCAGCCCGATCCGATCGCCGCGGATGATGCGTGCGGAGAAATCGCGGATAACCGGCGTTCCCTCGTACGACTTGCTGACGTGGTCGAGCTCGAACACCATCTTTCCGGACTGCTGCGCCCGTGCGCCGGCGATTGCCGTGTCGAGGCGCACCTGTCCGATCTCTTCGCGCCGCGCGAGCCGTTCGGCACGCATTGCCTCGAGCGCGCGGACGCGTCCCTCGTTTCGCGTGCGCCGCGCCTTGATCCCCTGGCGGATCCACGCTTCTTCCTCCGCCAGCTTGTCGTCGAATCGTGCCTGCTCGGCGGCCTCGGCCGACATCGCCTCCTCTTTCCGGCGCAGGTACGTCGCGTAGTCGCCCGGCCACGACGTGAGCCGCCCGCGGTCGAGCTCGACGATGCGTGTGGAGACGCGCTGGAGGAAGGCGCGGTCGTGCGTGACGAAGGCGACGGCGCCGCGGTAGCCGGCGAGGAACTCTTCGAGCCAGGCGATCGCCTCGATGTCGAGGTGGTTGGTCGGCTCGTCGAGGAGCAGGAGGCCGGGCTGACCGACGAGCGCGCGGGCCAGCAGCACCCTGCGGCGCCAGCCGCCGGAGAGCGTGTCCACGATCGCGTCGGCGTCCAGGTTCAGCCGCGACAGCACCACGTCCACGTCGTGCTGGCGGCGCCACTCCTCATCGGCCGCCGTGTGGTGCGTGTGGCCTTCGGCCACGACGTCGGCCACGGATCGGGCGGTGGAAAGCGGCAGGTCCTGCTCCAGGCGGGCGGTGCGCAGGCCGGGCTCGCGCCAGACGGTGCCCGAGTCGGGCAGCACAGCTCCGCTGAGAATCTTCAGGAGCGTTGACTTGCCGGTGCCGTTCCGGCCGATGACGGCGATGCGCTCGCGCGGCTCCACGCGGAGCGCGACCTCGTCCAGGAGCGGCAGATGGCCGAACGCGATTGATACTGCGTCCAGCGTGACCAGGGGCATCTCTTCACCCTACTACGGCTTCCGGGCGCTTTGCGCGCTGCATCTTCTGGCGTAACGTGGAAGCCTATGGCGGAAATGAAGCAGATCGTGGAGCTGCTCCAGCAGCAGCGGCGTGCGCTGATGGACCAGCTCGCCGCCGTGGATCGGGCGCTGAGCGCGCTCGGCGGCAAGGGCGCGCCGGTGGCCGCGGCGGAGTCAATCGATGATCCGGGAGCCGAGTCCGTGTCGGACGACCTGCGGCCGACGCACGTCAAGGCAAGGCGGACGCAGACCGATGCGCACAAGCATGCGATTTCGGCGGGCAAGCGCCGCGCCCGCCACGCGCGCGACGCCGCCAAAGGCCTCGTCCGCGAAGTGCATGACGATGACTTCATGCCGGCGGTCGGCCGGCGTGGCGACGACAGCGCCCCCAGACTCGTCAAGCGCCAGGAAAAGAAGTAGGCAGTAGGCGGTAGGCAGGAGGCGGTAGGCAGGAGGCGGTAGGCAGGAGGCGGTAGGCAGTCGCCGGTACGTAGTGCCGGGCTTTAGCCCGGCCGCGTCCAGCTAATCGTCTCCGCCCCGCGCGCGTCCCCGCAGCGCCTTGACCTTCGCCCGCTTCTTCTTTCCCGTCAGCCGCTTCTCCCGCGCCGCCGCCTTCGGCTTCGTCGCCCGCCGCACGCGCGGCCTGACGAGCGCCTGCCGTATCAGCGCGACCAGCCGCTCGCGCGCGGCCAGGCGATTCTGCGCCTGCGTCCGATGCTCGCGGCTGTCGATGAGCAGCACCGCGTCCTGCGTGATCCGGCTCCCCGCCAGCGCGATCAGCCGCTGCTTGACGTCGTGCGCCAGCGGCGACGCGGCGACGTCGAAGCGGAGCTCAACGGCGGTGGCCACCTTGTTGACGTTCTGCCCGCCCGGCCCGGACGCGCGCACGAACCGCTCCTCGACGAGATCGTCATCGAGCGCGATGGCATCAGCGATCTGAATCATCCGGTAAATGTCGTACGCGCCGTACGTAGTGCTCGGCTTCAGCCGCGCCGTACGTAGTGCTCGGCTTCAGCCGAGCCGTACGCAGTGTCCGGCTTCAGCCGGACCTGACGGACTCAATTCTAGGTTCTGGAGGCGGGCTGATGTCTACGACGATCGAATCCAGCTTGCGGCGGGTGCGGCCCTCATCAATGATTTGGACGTGCACGCCCGGGACAACTCCAGGACCGTCTATTCCACGGCGGCGGGCCGCACCTGTCCCAGGTGCGGGTGGCCTGCACGCGACTGCAAGTGCAGCAGCCCGGCGGAGGATGCCGTTCCGGCTCGCCCGGTAGCGAAGCTGCGGATCGAGAAGAAGGCGCGCGGGGGCAAGGCGGTCACGGTGGTTGACGGATTGCCCCGGAACAGCGCCTTTCTGAGGGAGCTCAGCCAGGAGCTCAAACGCGCGTGTGGCACCGGCGGGTCCGTATTCGAAACGGGCGTCGAAGTGCAGGGCGACATGCGTGAACGCGTGCGCGCCATCCTGCTCGAGAAAGGATTCATCGTAAAAGGTGGTTGAGAGTCCGGCCATCTGGCGAAACCTCCGCGAATGACCTCGGTTGTCACGGCCGCTCGGTATCGTGGCCCTTTCGAGGAGGCCACATGTCGACCGCCGAACGCCGCCGCGCCCGCGGACCGAAGCACCTGTGCCAGCGCTGCCGCGACCGCAAGGCCCGGTTCAAGTATCACGGCGTGGTCCGCGCGGACAGCGACCATACGCTCTGCTTCGAATGCTATCGGCGCGAGGTGAACCAGGCTCGGGCCCGCCGCCTCGCGGAGCGCGCGCGGGTGCCGTCGCCGTTCTCGGCGTATGACCGAAGTCCCGCACGGGTGATGGACACGCGCCAGATCGCCCACCGCCGGCGGATGCTCGAGCACCTGGCGCGCCAGGCTTCTGCGGCGTCCTGAGGGCCGGCCGATGCGGTAGACTCCCGGCCATCCCGTCTCAACTCGCCCGGAGGGATGTCGATGTCCGATGACAGCGTGAGCACTACGATTCTGCTCAAGGCCGTACAGTTCGCGGCTGCCAAGCATTCGACGCAGCGCCGCAAGGACGTCGACGCGTCGCCTTACATCAACCATCCGATCGAGGTGGCGCACCTACTGGCGGAGGTGGGCGGCATCACTGACCTCGCCACGCTCGTGGCGGCCATCCTGCACGACACGATCGAGGATACGGAGACGACGCCGGAGGAGCTCGGCGAGCACTTCGGGCCGAACGTGCGGAAATTCGTCATGGAGGTCACTGACGACAAGTCGCGCAAGAAGGCGGACCGCAAGCAACTGCAGATCGACCACGCGCCCACGCTTTCGGGCGCAGCGAAGGCCATCAAACTCGCCGACAAGATTGCCAATGTGGGCGATGTCACAAGAAATCCTCCGCCCGATTGGCCCCTTGCCAGGCGGATCGATTATCTCGACTGGACCGAGAAAGTCGTGGCGGGATGCCGCGGCACGAACGCGGCTCTGGAAAGGCATTATGACGAGGTGCTGAAGCAGGGGAGAGCTGCACTTGCGGCACAAGATCAACAGCGATGAAGCGAAATGAGCACGGTCCTCGAGTCTGAGGTTCTGGCGTGGCCCGTCCTGCCAGGGTTGGTCGCCAGAGTCGAGGCGGCCGTCCGCACGTTCCGGGCGGCGAACCCTTTTCTGCCGGTGCACCTTCTGGTGCCGAATCATGTGCTGGGCACCCTGCTCGCGCGTTCCATCTTCGCTGGCACCGGGTATCTGGCTATTCACGTAGAGCTGCCGCATGAGTTCGCGTGGAGCATCGCGGCACGCGAGAGTCTCGCTGTGGGGTTGTTGCCGGTGCCCGAAGAAGTGGATCTCGCGATTGTGCTGAGCGCGGCGACCGGAGCCGTGTCCGATCCGTCAACCCGTGACTACTTGAAGCGCGCCGTGCAGATGCCAGGCTTCGCGCCAGCGGCGCTGCGAACTCTCCGTGATATCGCATCGGCAGAAATCAACCCGGCTGCGCTCGCGGCGCACGCAGCCAGCGCTCCGGATGGCGACAAAGTACGCGTGCTGGCGCGCATCTCGGATGCCCACCAGCGAACGCTCGATTCGGCGCAGCTCATCGATCGGGAAACTCTCTACCGGCGCGCGGCCGCTTCGCTGCCGGCGAAAGACGGCGCCGGTGTCGTCCTCATTGGAGACGCGCCACCGTCGCGCGCATTCGAGCTGCTCGTGGGGCGTCTCGCCCAGACACATCCGTTCACCTGGCTGGCCTGGAGCGAGCGAGCGGACGTGGCGCCGCGGCGCGACGCGGCACGGAAGGCCTTCGCTGCTCGTGCGGGCGTTCCGTTCGAACCTGTCACGGGTGAATGGCCGCCCGGGACGTCTCTGTCCCGCGTGCAGAGCGGGCTGTTCGCCGAGGGTGCGCAGGACAGGCCGGCGCCGCTCGACAGCTCTGTCCGGTTTCTTTCGGCTCCAGGCGAGTCGCTCGAAGCTGTGGAGATCGCGCGCCTTGTGCTCGAGGAGGCCGCGCGTGGCATGCGGTTCCAGGAGATGGCGATCCTGATGCGCGAGCCCGGCGCCTATACGACTCACCTGGCATCCGCTTTTGACCGGGCAGGTATCCCGGCGTTCTTTCTCGATGGTGTACCCAGGATCGATCCTGCCGCGCGCGCCCTGGGACTGCTGCTCGGCCTGCTCGATGCCGACCTCGATCGCGCGCAGGTGGCCGAATTCCTGACCACGGCTCGAGTGCCCTATCGGACTCTGCTTGGCACCGATGCACGTATAAGCCCGGCCCGATGGGATCGCATCTCGGCGAGAGCCGGCATTGTCGGCGGCCTCGATGCCTGGCGCGCCGGGCTGGACAAGGCTCGCAGTACTGCCGAAGAGCGCGAGTTCGAGGACGAAACCGCCCTTATCGACTCCCTGCGAGAGGTGATCGAGCAGCTCGCCGCAGACCTCGCGGCGTTTCCGCGCGAGGGTTCCTGGCGTGACTTTCTGTCTGCCACGCTGGCCCTGCTTGGCCGATGGATCGAGCGGGGAGATCTCACTGGCGAGCGCCTCGAGCGGGTCATTGGTCCCATGGACCGGTTTGCTCCTGTCCCGACACGCCAGCAGTTCCTGGCACGCGTCCGCGACCTGATTGCCACGCAGGTCTATCGCGAAGGGTCGCTTGCCGAGGGCCGTGTCTTCGTGGGGCCGACCAGCGTTGCCGCCGGACTCCACTTCCGCATCGTCTTCGTGCCCGGCATGGTCGAGCGCCGCTTTCCATCGATCGCGCGGCCCGATCCGCTGCTGCTGGACGAGGAGCGGGAATCGCTGTCCCCGATTCTCCTGACTACCATCGACGAACAGGAGCAGGAACGAATCGAGTTCGTCAACGCATGTGCGGCGGCGCGGGAACGGCTGGTGCTGTCGTATCCCCGCGTTGACGGCCAGTCGGGCCGGGAGCGCGTTCCCTCATCGTTTCTCCTTCGCGCAGCGAGAGCGGCTCTCGGCACACGCGTGTCGGCGGAGGACCTCGCACGTCTGGCATCGGCCGGTGAGACCTCGTTGGGCCGGCCGTTTCCGAAGACCGCTGCGACTGCCGTCGATCTTCTGGAGCGGGATCTGGCCCTTGTGGCATCGGGTCAGAAAGGCGCAGCGAGGCACCTTGTGGATGAGGCGCCCAACGTTGCCCGTGCGCTCGACGCGGAGCGTGCGTCGTGGTCGCCAGAGCTCACCATCTGGGATGGCCTTGTGGACGCGACAGGCTGCAAGGACGCCCTCGACGCGCTCTCCGGCTTCAGGGCCGCGAAGTCTCGGCCACGCAGGTGGAAGCGCTGGGAACGTGCCCGTATCGCCACTTCCTGGGCGTTGGCCTCAAGCTCAGGCCATGGGAGGAGCCGGAACGCACGTACGTGCTCGACCGACGCACTGGCGGCATCATCATGCACGCGGTCCTGGAACAACTCTTCTCCGAGCTCAAGGCCAAGGGTCGGCTTCCGCTGAAGGCCGAGGAACTCGACAACGTAAAGCGCCGCGCCGCGAAGCTGCTGGATAGTGAGTTTGCGTTGCTCACGGAAGCTGGCGGTGTCGTGCATCCGGCACTTGTCAACGCCGTACGAGATCAGATGCGCGCGGATCTCGACGAGCTGCTCGAACGCGAAGCGGCGGGCGCAGACGGATTCGTGCCGGACCAATTCGAGCCGGAGTTCAAGAACCTGTCGTTCGAGTTCGCTCCCGGACGGTCGCTGACGTTCAGGGGATATATGGACCGCCTCGATGTGGCCACGCAGCCGAAAAGGGTGCGCGTGATCGACTACAAGGGTGGCAAGTACGTCTGGGAAGATGAGGACGAGTTCCGGGGCGGGCGAAGCGTGCAGCTCGCCATCTACGTGCTCGCGGCCGCAGCCGCCTACCCGAAGCACGAGGTGACGGAGTCTCGCTATTACTACAGCACCGCGTACGGGCGGTTCAGGGTCAAGCGTGTCGAAGGCACCGACGCTGCGCGCAACACGCTGAGGCAGGTGCTGACCGCTCTGGACGATACGGTAGCGGCCGGCACCTTTGCGCCGGTCGCAGACGATTGCGGCTTCTGTGACTACCAGGCCATCTGCGGCCCGCACCGGGAGCATCGCGCGGCCAGGAAGAAGGGCGACCCGCGGTTGGCAGCGTTCTATCGCATGCGGGAGATCAAGTGAAGCCGCCGCCCGACGAAGCCGTCCGCACGCGGGTCCGCACGGACTTCGCCACCAATCTGGTGCTCGAAGCGGGCGCCGGCACCGGCAAGACGACGGTGCTTGTCGATCGGCTGGTGAACCTGGTGATCACGGGGACGGCAACGCTCGATCGCGTCGTGGCCATCACCTTTACCGAGGCCGCGGCCGGCGAGCTGAAGATGCGGCTCCGCGATGCCCTGGAAGGGCGGCTCGCCACCGCCTCCTCCGACGAAGCAGCACGGCTCTCCAAAGCGATTATCGATCTGGAGCGTGCGAACGTCTCTACCATCCACGCCTTTGCGTCGGCGCTGCTCCGCGAGCGTCCCTTCGAGGCCGGCATCGATCCGTCATTCAGCGTTGTCGCGGACGTCGCGGGGGAGCGGACGTTTGACGATGCCTGGAACGCGTGGCTCGATGAGAGGCTGACGGCTGGTGACGAGGTGCTGATGCGGGCGGTGCGCCTGGGGCTGCCGATTGGCGACTTCCAGAACGCTGCGCGCCATGTCGTGGCGGAGCGCGATGTGCTCGGCCTGCCTGTCACGCCCCTTGAGTTCAAGCCAACCGCACTTCTCACTGAGCTCGAGGCGGCTATCGGATCTCTGAAGAAGCAGAAACGCTCCTGCCTGGACGAATCGGACGGGGCGTACCAGATGATCGAGGAAATCGAGGAGCGGATCCGCGAGGCGAAGCGGCTTGCCGGCGATGCGCTCGAGGTCTTTCTTCGTCGGCTGAAGATCGTCGCGCACAAGGGCAGCCAGTCCAACTGGCAGCCGAAGACCGTGTGCGCCGAGGTCAAAGCGGAGCTCAAGCGCCTCAGGGAGGCCGCTGAAGCCTGGGTGGAGCAGTCCGACGCCGACGTGAACCAGGCGTTGCGCGAGCGGCTGCTCGATTGTCTGCAGCGCTACGAGGCGCAGAAGACCGAAGGCGCCCTGGCCGATTTTCAGGATCTGCTGCTGCGCGTCCGGGACGTCCTGGCCGCATCCGTCCCCGTTCGCCGGTATTTCCAGGCGAAGTTCGATCGCATCCTGGTGGACGAGTTCCAGGACACCGATCCGCTCCAGGCGGAGCTCGTCGCGTTTCTCGCCGAGGATCCGTCCGCTCCGCCGGCGACAGGCTGGCGGCAGGTCCAACTCCTCCCTGGCAAGCTCTTCATCGTCGGCGACCCGAAGCAATCCATCTATCGCTTCCGTCGCGCGGATCTTCAGGTGTACGAGGACGTCAAGGCGCTGGTCTTGCGGTGTGGTGGGGCGGTGTTGCCGCTGACGGCAAACTTCCGCACCGTGCCGTCCGTGATTGACTTCGTGAACGCCCGATTCAACGAGATCTTTGTGGAGCCGGGCGATCCAGCTCCTATTGCTCTGGCGCCGTATCGGGATGAAGTCGATCCCAAAGGGGCGCGGACGGTCGCGCTCACCGTGCCGCCAGAGCAGATGCCGGACGACACCCGACTCGATGCCCGCCGGGCCGTCGTCGCCGAGACGATTGCCGCGTTTATCGACGACATCACGCGCGTGAAGCCCTGGCTCGTGTACGACCATGGCCTCGAGAGCCCGAGACCCGCGCGGCCGGGAGACGTTGCGATTCTTGTCCGGAAGATGACCCCTGAGTTCATCGCGCCGTTCGAAGACAGGCTGCGGGCCAGGCAGGTGAATTACCGGCTGGTTGGCGGCAAGGAATACTTCGTGCGCGACGAGGTGCGGGCGCTTGCCGCGGTCCTCCGGTCAATCGACAATCCCGCGGACCGGCTGTCGCTCGTGCAGGCGCTGCGGTCGCCTTTCTTCGGCGTCAGCGACGCGGATCTGTTCCACTTCGTCTCCACGAAGGGGGTGCTCAACATCAACGCCCCGCAGTCAGACAGTGTGGCCAGGCGCGACGTTTTCGATCCGATTTTCCTGCTGCTGGCCCGACTGCACCGGCTGCGGCGCATCGAGCCGCCCTCAGTCATCGTCGAGGAACTGTTCGGCCGCACGCGGGCGCTGGCGGCGTTCCTGATGATGCCGTCTGGCGCGCAGATGGTGGCGAACCTCTGGAAGGTGCTGGAGACCGCGCGCGCCTATGAGGCGGCCGCGCCGGCGACGCTTCGTGCGTTCGTGCGCTTTCTCCAGGACGAGGAAGCCAGCAGCCGCACTGAAGGGGACTCGCCCGTCTGCGAAGCGATCGGCGCCAGCGTCGAGATCGTCACCGTCCACAAAGCCAAGGGCCTCGAGTACCCCATCGTCATCGTTGCGGATCTCTTCACCGACAGGCTTCCGGCGGGCGACTGCATCATCGACCACGCGGCCAAGCAAGGCTGGCTCAAAATCGGGCCGTTCCGGCCTGACGGCTGGAAGGACCGTGTGGACGCGGAGGACGTGCAGCAGCGCGCCGAGGGGCGCCGGCTGCTGTACGTCGCGATGACGCGCGCGAGGGACCATCTCGTTATTCCCTGCCTCCCGGGTGTCAGCGTGGACAGCTGGCTCGGCCCGATTGCGAACACGCTCGTTCGTCCCGCAGACGACATCCCATTCGGCAAGCGCGAGGCGAACCTGACCTGGTTCGATTCCCGTCGCCTGGCGTTTGGCGTCCAGGGGCCGACGCGCCCGAGTGTCTCCGTGGCGGCGGAGGGCTCGCCGTCCGACGCCCAGCAGGCCCTTGCAGCGGAGCAGGCCTGGGTGTCGGCGCGGCGGGCGGTGCGTAAACAGGCAAGCGCGACCGCCGAGCCGATTGTGACTCCGTCCCATCCCGTTCCGCTCGCAGACGCGATCGATGGAGCCTCTACCGGCGCGCAAAGGCTGTTCGGGGTAGAGGCCGAAGGCCAGCTTGCGGAGATTTCACAGCCTGCAGCAGGGAGTGGCGCCGCCGACGACGAGCCGGCAGTCTTCGGGCGCTACGTGCACGAGATCCTGGCGACCGTAGATCTGTCCGGCGCTGACGTCGAGCCTGTGGCCCGTACGCTGGCACGGCGGTACGGGTTGACGGATGCGAACGCGGCGCGAGCGATCGAGATGGTTGAAAGGGTCCTGCGCCTGCCGTTGATGGACGACGCTCGGGCTGCGACGAAGATTTTTCGTGAGGTTCCGTTGGCCGGCAACGCGGCTGCTGGCCGGGCGCAGGGGAAAGCAGACCTGCTATTCGAGCGTGCAGGGGAGTGGCGGATAGTAGACTTCAAGACCGATCGGCTCGACGCACCAGACGCCCTGGGAGAGCACGCGCGGCAGCTCGCCGAGTACTCCGCCAGCCTGGCTCATGTCGTAGGGGCGCGGGTTAGATCTGCGCTTTGTCTGGTTCGTCGCGGCGAGGTCGTCGAAACCCGGTGAAGCTGAGTTTGCGTTTATTGTGCGCGGTCCAGGCTCATTGAGCGCAAGGAATTGGAAACGATCAGTCGTGAGAGGTTGCTTCTGACGCACGGTTCGGCAGTATGAGTCGCCAGGCTCAAATCAGTCCGGGACAGATCCTCACAGGCTCGCTCTTCAACGAGCCGATGAGGGTTGAGACCGTGCAGGCCAACGGGCTCGCGAGCTTCGTGGTCGGTCTCGTTGGCACGCAGTCCGAGCGGTTCCGCAAGGTCACGCTGACAGCGGACGATCTCGAGCGCCTGACGGTCCTCGACTCGGAGCAGTCCTTCCGCGGCGATGGGCGCCTGTTGCGCCTCGGCCTCCAGGCCTACGCGCTCGGCATTGCCTACGAGTTCGACCCCTATTTCGGCCTGTCGATCTCGCGCGTGGACCCCCTGCCGCACCAGCTCGAGGCGGTTTATGACTATCTCTTGAAGTTGGCCCGCGTTCGATTTCTCCTGGCTGATGACGCTGGTGCCGGCAAGACCATCATGGCGGGGCTCCTGATCCGCGAGCTCGAGCTGCGCGGCCTTGCCGAACGGATCCTGATCGTCTGCCCCGCCAACCTCGCCTTCCAGTGGCAACGCGAGTTGAAGGAGAAGTTCGACACGAAGTTCCTGGTAATGAAGGGCCAGGACCTCCGCGAGCAGTTCGGCGTGAACCAGTGGATGGACCGCACCCGGGTGATCACGTCGCTCGACCTCGCGAAGCGAGAAGACATCCTGCCTGGGCTACGCCAGGTTCACTGGGATCTCGTGATCGTGGACGAGGCGCACCGCATGTCGGCCGCCGACGAATCGCACAAGAGCCTGCGCTACAAGCTGGGGGAACTCCTGCGCGATACGTCGGATCACATGCTCCTCCTCACGGCGACTCCACACCGGGGCGATCCGAAGAACTTCAGCCTGTTCCTGCAGCTCCTCGACGCCGACTGCTACGCCGACGTCAAATCGATCCGCGAAGCAATGAATCGTAAGCGGGCGCCGTTCTACCTGCGTCGTACGAAGGAAGCCATGGTGTATTTCCCGCAGCGGCGTGAAGACGGCACCTGGGCCGCAGAGAAGATCTTCACGAAGCGCATTCCCCATACCGTAGACTTCCACATCGACGGCGCCGAGTTCGATCTCTACCGCGACGTGACGCGCTTCGTAAAACGCGAGAGCGCCCGCGCCGCTGCGGAGGGCGAGGACCCGCGGGCGCGCGCCATCGGCTTCCTGATGTCTCTCTACCAGCGGCGGCTGGCGTCGAGCACGTATGCGATGCGACGCTCCCTCGAGAAGCGCGCCCGCCGGCTTGGCGAGGCACTCACGCGGGCCGCAGACCTGGCGAAGTTCGCGCCGCCTGAGCTTCCAGATCCTGAAGAACTGGAAGAGATGGAAGACACCGAGCGGGAAAGACTCGAGGCCCTGATAGAGGCTGTGTCCCTCACCGGAAGTGCCGAGGACGTGCGCGAAGAGATCTCGGAACTGAAGAAGCTCGCGCTCCAGGCGCAGGCCGTCGAGGACGCAGGTTCTGAGGCGAAGCTCACGAACTTCAAGGCGCTGCTGCAGAAAGAAGGCTTCTTCGACCACGCGGACCAGCGCTTGCTCCTCTTCACAGAATTCAAGGACACGCTGGACTACCTCATGGGTCGCCTCAAGTCCTGGGGGTTCCGTGTGGGATGCATCCACGGCGGCATGAAGGCGGGCTCGCGTGACGAACAGGGCACCCGCCTCCACGCCGAGCAGCAGTTCCGCGAGGGCGAGATCCAGGTTCTGGTTGCCACCGAGGCTGCGGGCGAGGGGATCAACCTTCAAGTCTGCAACGTTCTCTTCAACTACGACATTCCCTGGAACCCGAACCGCCTCGAGCAGCGGATGGGCCGCATCCACCGCTACGGGCAGCGGAAGGACTGCCTGATCTTCAACTTCGTGGCCACCAACACGATCGAGGGCCGCGTCCTGCAGCGGTTGCACGAAAAGCTGCAGGAGATTCGTGACGCGCTGGACGACGACGCCGTATTCAACGTCGTCGGCGAGGTCCTGCCTGCGGCCCACGTCGAACGCGTGTTGCGCGACTACTATGCCGGAAAGCTCGGTGACGCCGACCTCGAAGAGCGCCTGCTTCGTGATGTTGACGAGAGACAATTCCGCGCCATCTGCCAGAACGCCCTCGAGGGGCTCGCGAGCAAGAAGCTCAACCTCGAGATGCTGATCGAGCGGCGCGCGCGGGCGCAGGAGCGGCGCGTCGTGCCAGAGACCATCGCACGGTTCCTCCGCGAGGCGGCCGAGTTCGTGCCGCTCTCGCTCAAGATGGTGCCAAGCGTGCCACACGCCTTCGACCCGGCGCGCACGCCCTCGATCCTTCGTCGTTACGAGAAGGACCCGGACTGGAAACTCCCGGGCCTCGCGGACCGCTATCCGCGCTGCTCCACCGATCGCGAGGCGGCCGAGACCGGGAAGCTGGAGTGGGTCACGCCCGGCCACCCGCTCTTCGAGGCGATCCGGCGGCACACCCATGTGCGGGCGCTCGACGTGCTCGGCAAAGGCGCCACCTTTTACTCGCTTCAGCATGAAAGCCCGGCGCGCGTCGACTTCTACCGGGCGCGCGTTGTGGATGGGCTCGGGCAAGTGGTCCACGAGCGGCTCTTCGCGGTGGAGATCCCAGAGCACGGCGAACTGCGGCTCCAGGAGCCCAGCCTGCTCGGCAACTTCGTGCCTGCGGACCCGCCTGCCGAGATGCCCGCGGTCGCGACGTTCCCCGAGGCGACGACCTGGCTTCACGAGCACGCGCTCGCACCATTCCTCGATGAGACACGCAAAGATCGCCTCTCTGAGGTCGATCGGGTGAGCGCCCACGTCGAGCTTTCGCTCACCGAGCTGCTCCAGCGCGCGGACGAGGACATCGGCCGCGCGGCGTCCGATGTCGACCAAAAGCTCGCCGGCGCCGAGGGGCGGCTCGCGCAGGCCGAGTCGCGCCACGCGGAGCTGCTTGCTCGCCGCGACCGACGCAGGATCGACCTCGATCGCCAGCGGGCGCTCACGCTCCAGGCAGTCGAGCGGCTCGCGAGCGTCCTCGCGCTGCCGCACCCCGAGCGTGAGGCACCCGAGGTGCGGCGCCTCAGACCGAACTTCGAGACCGAAGCCACCGCCATGCGCGTGGTTATGGAACACGAGCAAGCCCAGGGCCGACAGGTCTACGACGTTTCCGAAAAGAACCTGGGCTACGACATCACAAGCCTGGACCTCGCATCCGGAGAGCTGCGCCTTATCGAGGTGAAGGGACTTGGAGCACCGACCGGCACGATCCTGCTCACGCCCAACGAGCGACGCGTGGCACAGGACCGGCCCGACTGTTTCTGGCTCTACGTCGTCACCGACTGCAGCAGCACGCCGCGACTCCAGGAGCCGATCCGCGACCCCGCCCGCCTCGACTGGAATGAGGTGACGAAGGTGGCGCACTACTACCTGAGCGTGAACGCGATGACGAAACCCATGCAGGTGCGCGAGGACTCGCCGCCGTATGGAGGCGACTCGTGAGGACGCTCCGTCTCTTGGCCCTCGAAGGGGCAGATGTGCCGATGTCGGCAGCGTGGTATCTCGCCGATGTGGGTGAGGCCAAGGGGAAACAGGAGCTCTTCACGCGGCAGTCGCCCCAGCGTCTCAAGGCGCTTCGCGAGCATGCGCTCGTCGAGAGCGCGGTCTCCTCGAACCGGATCGAGGGCGTGGAGATCGATCCATCGCGCGTCCGCCCCGTCGTGCTCGGCAGACCCGCTTTGCGGGACCGCAACGAGGAAGAGGTCCGCGGTTATCGCGACGCTCTCCGGCAGATCCACGAGTCCGCTCGCACGCTCGTCGTCTCGGAGGAGACAATCCTCGATCTGCACCGGCTCTCGCGAGGCCAGACCGGCGGTGCCGGGCAGTACCGGCGGAAGGATCTGGACATCATCGAGACCCATGCCGACGGACGATCGCGCGTCCGCTTCAAGGCCGTTCCCGGCTCAGGTGTGCGCGGAGCCATGCGTGACCTCGTCTCGGCCTGGAACGATGCGCTCGAACAGCGTCGCCTCCATCCGCTGCTGCTCCTCGCCGCGCCTGAGACGACTGGAGAACCGGGATGGCAAGTCGGTACACCGATGTGGACCTGATGATCTTGAAGCGCTGGGATGAGGTGAAGGCCCTGCGAGACGCGTTCGATGATCTCGTCGATCGGATGCAGGACATCGTCGAGGCGTCACTGCAGAAAGCGGCGGTGACCGCGACAGAGAAAGGTCTGTCGTCGGAATACAACCTCAAGCGGCCCTCGATCTGGTTCTGGAAACGGGAATGGGAGAACCGCAAGAAGGAACCGGGAGTCTACTTGGAGTTGTATGACTTCGCTCCAACCGATTACGGCAGGGATGTCGAGGAATATCCGTCGATGTGGCTCATGACCGATCAGTTCTCCAGGCTCAGGATGCGGGAGAGCAGCGACGACTTCGCTCGTGCTGTGAAGACGGCATTGTCGCCGGAGTTGCTCACGAAGTGGACTCACGAACGTGCGGATCTATCCGAGTTTCCTTTTGGGCGTGACTGCGACGATGTGTCCGACGCTGACCGGGTGCACCTCGTCGCGGAGCCGGCAGCACTGGGGAAGTTCATCATCGAGCGCATGGACGAGTGCATGGAGCTCGTGCCGGCGATCGACCAGGCGTTGCAGGGGATGACGCGGCGGTGATAGTTGGCAAAGCTCCACGAAGAGGGAGGCGCCGTTGTCGGGCGGGTAACTCCCCGGGCGTATAATCGAAAATGCTATGGGGACCGACAAGAATGTACAGCTTGCCGATGACGTTCTGGCGTTGCTGAAGCAGCGCGCCGCCGCGGAAGGGATGTCGATTGACGAAGCCGCGACGGAAGCGGTTCGAATCGGCCTTGAAGAGCGCCGCTGGCGTCAATTGCTGTCGGCCGGCAGCAAGTACGGCCGAGAGTCTGGGTATACCGACGCTGACGTCGAGAGCCTGATCCAGAGCTTCCGCATCGAGAACCGCGGGCGGTAGGTGCTCAAGGTCACAGCAGATACCAATATCTACATCTCCGCGTTGAACTTCGGCGGCAAGCCGCTGCAATGCCTCGAGCTGGCTCGTTCAGAACGGATCGAACTGGCCATCTCCAACGCGATCATCACCGAGATGTCGCGCATCCTCTTCAACAAGTTCTCCTGGCGCCGGGAAGACGTCCGCGACGCCGTCGACCAGATTCTTGGCTTCACGAGGTACGTGCACCCGCACGAGATGATCGATGCGGTCCCAGCCGATCCTGACGACAACCGCACGTTGGAGTGCGCGGTCAAGGCCGGCTCTGAGATCATCGTGTCCGGCGATACGGACCTGCTGACGCTTCGGACGTTCCGCGGTATTGAGATTGTGCGAGTCAGCGATCTCTTGGAGCGCCTGGTGTCGTAATACGGAGACGGATGCCTTGCACATGGCCGTGGCCGCTGTCCAAGGCATGGACTATTTACTGTCGTGGAACTGCACCCACATCGCCAACGCGACGATTCGCCAAGCCCGAGGCACTGCGCAAATTCATCATCGCGCGCATGGACGAGTGCATGGAACTCGTTCCCGCGATCGACCAGGCGCTGCAGAGGATGACGCGGCGATGATCCCCCCAAAAACACTGAGGCCGGCCTTGCGGCCGGCCTCGCAACCTCTTCTCGAAAGAAGAGGGGGAATCAATAGGCTAATTTAGCCGCGCGTCTTTCTATGCGTCAAGTAGCTCGTGTTTGAACACGTTCACGCGGTGATAGTCCAAATAGGCTGAACGTCGGCCCCACGATACTGCGGTCGGCACTCATGTCGTCCTGGTCAACCAGCGCGGGTGCCGTTTGAAAAACGGAGATCGTGGCATACGCGTCCCAGTAGGCTTGTCCGATGATTCCGATGAGCGCGTCAGCAAGCGCCTGCGGGAGTGCAGCCAGGTAGACAGATTGCAACCCATCGCCGCTCTCCTGGAGGGGCGAGTACCTGGACGGCAGGAAGGGACGAAGGATCGCGATGTGGTCTTTGGGGCGGATTGGGTTGTTCAGGACGCAGTAGTCGACTGGCACGAACCAGCCTTCGAGCGACCAATTGGAGCCGGCCGTGCCGAAGTCGGGCTTCGGGCCGGTCTGTGTTGCTCCGGCCACCACTCCTATCGCCTTGATGCGCATATCGCAGAACGAGAACACGACGTCGCCCGGTGACACGTCTCGCATGTTCTCGTAGAACTGGTTGCGGGCCCCGTTCGCGTTCTGCTTCGGCGACCACATGAAGCTCCCGCGGACTTCAGCCCGGTACGTCTGATTCTGATTGACCCACCAGTACCGCATCGCGCGAGTCGCGCTCACTATAGACCGGTTCGCTCCCGGTGCGGTCCGTCTACGGTCTTGGATACCAGAGCTCGACATGTCCAGGTCTTTGAGGGCCTTCAGCAATGTCCCCGGTCGCCGACCGATAGACTGTGCCTATGATCGGTGGCGGATGCGTGTTCAGGAAGCTGAGGACAGGGTTGAGTGTCGCCAGGAAACTGCGTGCCAGTTCGGCGTTCGTCGCTTTCCCGACGATCACGAGCAGCGCCACCCGGTGCGTGACGATGGCTGCAAGTTCATTCGGCTTGTATCGGATGCGGCCGTCGTGAGTGAGCGCCACCCACCCGCGAACGCCAACCGCTTCAAGCCACACATCATCCGGGCAGTCGTGGGGAAAGTGATCGCGGTGCCGCTGGACGGTTAGTCCAGCGCTCTCGAGGATTGTCGGAAACTGCAGGCCAAGGTCGCGGTCGGTGAAGAAAACAAGACTCAAGCCGCTCGCTCATACAGAACCGCGTGCGAGACGTCCTCAGCGCTGATCTCGTAGTCGGCAGCCACCTCGTCGACGGATTCGCCCGCATCGATACGACCGACAATCGCAGCCGTTGAAATGCTGCGGCTTGCCACGACGGGTCGTCCGAACGCAATCCGTGGGTCAATCGCGATGGGCATGTTGGCGTTGACCGTTTCACCGAGGACAAACGGGTGCAGCCGAATCGGGAACTTGTCTTTCCACTCCACGCGCTGCAGGTGCGTGTTCAGGACCTGGCGCATGGCGAGTTGGCCCGACGCCGACAGGTTGATCAGCTCACCATAGCGATCGAGGAACATCCGTCCGGCTTCGGCACGCAGTTCAGGGCTGAGCAGCAGGCGATCGATGCTCAGTGTTCGCTCCGCGTAGCGGACGGCCTTACGCACAGCCTCTACCGGCACGCCGTGTTCCGTGCGGAGCGCGCGAAGGACATGCGCCTCGATCAGATTGGTGAACGAAAGGAGCGGCGGTCGACTCGAAGCAGGACGGATGAGGGGCCGGAACTGTCCCGCTCCTTTGGTCGTCGGATACTGCCGGCCGAAGGTCCAGGCCCGGAGCGTCGCGGGAGGGAGCTTCAGATAACGGGCGGCTTCAGCCAACCCGTACGCAGGCTGATCTCGAGGGTCGTTCTTCGCGGCGGACCTCCTTTCGGTTGACATGGGTGAATTGTACCCATTCCTGCGACGCGCTGGGTCAGCTACTCGGAACCGTCAGCGCGACCGAGGCTGACGTAGCGGTCGCCGCCCTCCCGCACCACCTGCACCCGCCACGGGTTGCAGCACACTTCGCAGTCCTGGACGAAGCTCCCCGTCACGTCCGGCTCGACGTAGATCTCGACGTCTTCGCCGCAATACGGGCAGGTCACCGTCCAGTGGTCGTCCATGGAAGCCTTATCGGTCCGGCTGAAGCCGGACACTACGGCTCGGCTGAAGCCGAGCACTACGTACGAGGTAAGGCTGAAGCCGGACGCTACGTACGAAAGTGCGAAGGACGTACGGTAGACTGCGCGCGGTTCGATGTATCCCATCCTCTTCCAATTGGCTGGGCTTGGCATCATCGGCTGGGCGCTGCTGATCTTCCTCCCCACCTGGCGCCCGACGCGCGCGCTCGCCGGCAGCGCGTTCTTCCCGATCTACATCGCCATCCTCTACGCGTTCGGCGTCGGCGCGCTGTTCATGGAATACGGATTCGGGTTCGTCGCCGACTTCGGCACCGCCGAAGGGGTCACCCGGCTCCTCGCCCGTCCCGAAATCGCCATCGTCGCTTGGATCCACATCCTCGCCTTCGATCAGGCGATCGGGCTCGCCATCTACCGCGAGAACATGCGGCGGCACTACGTGCCGATCCCGGTGCAGTCGGTGATCCTGTTCCTGACGCTGATGTTCGGGCCGCTCGGGTATCTGGCGTTCGTGTTGGCGCGGGTGGGGAGATTGGGGACTCAGGCGTTCGGCGGGTCTGCGAGAACTTACGACGACGCAGGACCTGCCCCACGTACGAATTCGGACGCGGACCCCGGCCCACGTACGAGCGCGGACGCGGGACCCGCCCTACGTACGATCTTTGCTGCCTATCGCGAAAATTGGAGCGTCACACTCGTCGCGCTTGCGGGCGTGGCGCTCGGGATCCTGTCGCTCCTCCCGATCGCCGTCCGCGGCAGCGCCATCGTCCCGCCCGAAGGGGACCTGATGAAGCCCGCCACGTTCGACCTGGCGGTCGGCATCTTCATCCTGTCGCTCATCCCGTGGCTGCCGGCCGCCTTCGGCGAGCCAGGCATTCGGAACGCTCTTCTTCATCGCGGCGCTCGGCATCACGGCGCTCTCGATCGCGCTCGCCGCACGCGCGTTCGAGATGCCGGCGGCCGGCCGCCGAGGGCTGCTGGTCATCACCGCGCGCTGGGCCGGCGCGTCGATACTGATCGGATTCCTGGCCGGGTTCTACCTGAGCGCCAACCAGGGGCGCTTCGTCGGCGAAACCGGCAACCTGCTGCCGCTGCATGCCGCCGGCTTTCACGCGGTGCAGGCGATCCCGCTCGTCGCGCTGCTGTTCGCCTGGTCGGCCGCGCCAGTCGAGACCGGCAAGAGGTGGCTGCATGTGGCGGGGGCGGCATGGGCGCTGGCTTGCGTCGCCATCTGGTGGCGGACGGCCAACGGCCGGGCGGTGACGGACCTCACAGGCGCGGGGACGCTGAGCGTAGTCTTCCTTGGCGTGTGGACGATCGCAGCATTGAGAGCGCTCGTCGCCTGGCGGGTCCACGGCTCGATGATGCAGGCTCGCCGTGGAACCTGCCCTACGTACTGACGTGGCGGGTCCGCGCCTCGTTGAAAAGAGCCTCGGCGTGGAACCCGCCCTACGTCAGAGATACGCCCGGTCGAGCGAGGTGATGAACTTGACGTTCTGCACGTGCTTTCGCGAGAGCCGATCGTCGTTCGTGATGAACAGATCGACACCGGCCCCAGCCGCGCATGCGAGCTGGATGGCGTCGGGCGCCTTGACGGCCCGATCGGCGCGAATCGCCGCGTAGCGGGGCGCGCAGGCCGCATCGAACGGCAGAATCGTGGCGATCTGCCTGATTGTGGCTTCGTGATCGCGCACGGCCGTTTCTCCCCATTCATGCGGCTTGACCAGGAGCTCTCCGAGCGTCAGCGCCGAGGTGACCAGCTCGTCCCCACGCTCGAGCATCCTGGATCGAACGTCCCTGACGCGCGCGGCAAACGGCCCGCCCTCGAGGAGATAGACGAAGAGGTTCGTGTCCCAGAAGACGCGGGTCATTCGAAACCCTCGCGAAGACGACGGACGTAGTCGTCCGCGTTGACGCCCTTCCAGAGACCGCGGCTGCGGGCGGCCAGCTCGAGCAGGGGATCCGAGGTAGCGGCCGGCGCCCACGTGCGCTCGTACCAATCGACGAGCTCGTGGTACAGAGGTGGAATCTCTGCGCGATTCGGCACGATCTTCCCACCCTGCCGTCTGGGATCGTACGGATCCCCTGCCCGAAAGAGCCGCCGCCTGGATGGAGCGGTCTCGAACAGCATGCGGTATGTGCCGGTCGTCGGCGGGCGATTCGCTACGCAGTGCACCGACAGGTGCGGATACACGCCCGGTCGCCTGATTTCAGTGAGAGCCTCGCGTTCCAGGCGCGCGGCGATCTCCTGCAGGCTGAAATCGGCCGCCTCCGGATGCTCACGGTGCAGGAGAGCCGTGGCAATCCAGACCTCGTCCGCGACCCTGATCGATGCCGTGACCTTTCCCATGAAAGGATATTATTACAATAGTATTGTAAATACAATCTGAGGTCGGGAGCGCTTATGGCGCAGGCAGCTTGAAGACGTAGACGCCGTTGGCCGACGGCGGAATCTTGATGTCCGGGAGGATCCCCGCCAGCAGATCGCCGATGCTGCTGCGGCCGGTTGGGACGGCCACGTACTGCTGACCGTTCACCGCATACGAGGTGGCGGCGCCGCCGGCAGACGCCGGGAGCCGCGTCTCCCACAGGATCTTCCCGGTCTTCGCGTCGAACGCCCTGAAATACCGGTTCAGATCGCCCGCGAAGACCAGGCCGCCGCCCGTCGTCACCAGGCCCGAGACGAACGGCGCCCGCTGCCGATGGTGAAGGTGCGCCAGAGC
>Ga0155950_1032_pt1 | contig 21594 bp, 26 predicted proteins | sample RifCSPlowO2_02_FD_107604 | JGI IMG/M metagenome (GOLD analysis project Ga0155950, IMG submission 107604) | Acidobacteria bacterium RIFCSPLOWO2_02_FULL_67_21
GAGCTCGTACTGGCGCTCAGCCGCCTTCAGCAACACGGCGCCGCCGTCGGAACTCGCATGCGGTTGATCGAAGGTGGCAACGAGGGGCGATCGAAGAGGTCCGGAAAGAGAACAGTCTGTGGTATCGTCTCGTCGTTCAACGCAAACGCCTCCGTGGTGGAGAAAGATCGTATGGCAACGACTTTCTACCATGCGGAGGCGTTTGTGTCTCTACCGAAATCGGCCCCTTCGTGAATTTTGCGGGTTAAGTCTGGCGAGCACGCGTCTACGCTCGCGACGTCGTCGAACGCAGAAAAAATCGGGCGTGGCGCTGATTAGGTTTGCTGTAGGCGGTGGATGCTAGGGCTAGTAGCCGAGGTCTTCCGGCTTCACCCACTCGATCTTGCCGTCGCGCTCGATGACGACCGGCAAACCGGCTTGCTTGTGTCGAATCATCGCGTCGCGGACGCCCCGCTTGAGGGCCTCCAGGATAAGATCGCCGTCCTCGGCAATGATGCGGCTGATGTCCTTCTTTGGTCTTTGTTCAGGCTCCATCAGTTCACAACCCCGCTCTCGACGTGAAGAATTGTGACGTCCTTGGCCTCGTCGGCAGAGAGGTAGTTCAACACCTCGAAGCCAATGAGTTTTCCGTCCTTGTCTTTGACAAGGATGACCTCGTCGGATGTCTCTTCCGAGACGTGCTCTTTCTGCGGATCATCGAACCACACGTTCAGCGTGTTGCCAGTTCTGTCGAAGAGCACCTTGATAGGCTTCATACGACCGCCCTAATCGGCTGCTTCGTCCAGCAACGTTGTCACCTGGTCCTTTAACCCAGGAAGCTTCTCAAGGATGACGTCCCAGAGAATTTTCAAGTTCACGCCATAGTAATCGTGCACGATCTTGTCTCTGAACCCAGCCATCTGAGTCCATTCAATCTCTGAGTGCTTACGCCTGAACTCAGGAGAGATCTTCTTGACGGCCTCGCCGATGACACCGAGATTCCGGGCAACCGCGTCTTGCTTTTCGGTGTTCTCCAGAAATTCGGAGAGGCCCATTGTTCCGATGTAACGCTGCACCCGGTTTATTGCCTCGACGATATCCTTCAGAGCGGGAACGTCGCCGCGCTCAGACATAGACGACGCTGTCTCGAATGCTCTGGGCAACCTCGGGAACCCTGATGCTGTCGACACCGTCCGGGGTTAGAACTTCGACCTTCCTTCCGAACAGTTTCTCCAGATACACGATGAGATCGTAGAAGTTGTCGTAGGTCGGCTTCTCGAATTCCACAAGGAAATCGATGTCGCTACCGCGCTTCTGCTTGCCCCGCGCGTACGAGCCGAAGAGCCCAATCCGCTTGACCGAGTACTTCTGGAGCGTCTCGTCGTGATCCCGCAGAGCCTTGAGAATTCGGGCCCGCGTCAGGGTAGGGGTCTTCTTCTTCATAGCCCTACTTTCAGAGTAGCAGAGTTGTTAGCCCCAGGCCTTTCGGACTTCGTCTTCGAGCTTCTTCTGGAGCGTCTTCACCCATGGCTTGTAATGTCGCTCGGTAACGCGAACGGACGAATGAGTCCCACAGCATCTGACAAGTAAGGGCGCAAATATCGTTGGAGCGTCGTACCCTGTGGACGTTCTTGCACGGCGGAAGTTCGAATCGGCGGGCAGAAATCGCGGTCCGCCTTCGCGGCTGATGCCGCTTCGGCGGGACAGCCTTGGTGATGGACCGGCTTCAGCCTGGCTTGCCCAACCGAAGCTCCGAAGGAGCGAAGGCTGGCGGAGAGGGTGGGATTCGAACCCACGTGCCGGTTACCCGACAAGACGCTTTCGAGGCGCCCCCGTTACGACCACTTCGGTACCTCTCCGGGTCGTGTGCCAGGCGGGCCTGAAGGCCCGCCTCTACTGCCAGGCCCGGCTGAAGCCGGGCACTACGTACGCCAGGCCCGGCTGAAGCCGGGCACTACGTACTGACGGCGTTCCGCGCGAATGCGGAACATCACATTATAACCGGCGGCCCCTCTCAGGTGACGGCGATCAGCGCGGCCAGTGCCGCGACGACGCCAGCCACCTGCCACCAGCGCTGCACCTGCTCGCGCGTCACCGCCAGCGCGAGGCCCAGGGCCACGGCCCCCGCCATCAGGAAGTACCAGTAGAGGTCGACAGTCTGCTCCTGGAGGCCCCGCGCCGAACGGCCGCGCACTTCCTGGATGATCCGGAGCGCGATCTCGCGATCGGACTCGCGATCGATCTCGAAGTACCGGCCGCGCGCCGCCAGCGCGACCTCCTGCAGCGACGAGCGATCGAGCACGGAATAGATGGGGTCGCCCTCCGCCCAGATCGGGACCACGCCGTAGGGCCACTCGGGCTCGGGAATCTGACCGCCGCCGAGCGTCCCCACGCCGATGACGTAGGTCGACACGCCCCGCGCGAGCGCGCTCTCGATCGAGTCGCGCACGTTGCCGCTCCACGTCTGGCCGTCGGTGAGCACGACAAACGCCTTGCCGTTCGCCGAAGGGCCGTACAGCTCCTCGTTCTTCTCGAGCAGCCGCAGCCCCCAGTAGAGGCCGGTCTCCAGATTCGTGTCCCACGTCGTGTCCACCTCGAGACGGAAGGGCGGCGCCTCGCCGAGATGGTCGAGGAAGAAGAACAGCGCGTTCGGATCCTTCGTCAGGCGGAGCTGCGGAGCCGCATAGTGCGCAAAGAGCCCGAGCGCCACCCGGTCCTCACGCCAGCTGAGCGTCTCTGCGAAGGTGCGCACGAAGCGGATGGCGCGCCGCCACCGGTCGGGCGGCACGTCGGTGACCCGCATCGAGGCCGACCCATCGATGAGGAGGACCACGTCGGCGCCGGCCGTTCGAACCACGCGCGCCACCGTGACCGGCCGGGCGAGCGCAATCGCGGTCGTCGTCGCGGCCGCGAGCACGAGCAGCCAGAACCAGAGATCCCCGCCCCGGCCCAGGCGCTCACGAACCGGCACGGTGCGGGTCGCGAGGTACTGCCGCACGGCGCGGCGCCGGCGGACGGCCTGACGCACCCACAGCGCATAGAGCGGCGCAAGGGCCGCAAGCAGCCACAGGAACAAGGGCTCGTCAAAGCGCAGGGGACCGATCTGCATCAGCCTTTGCGCTGGCGCACCTGATCGCCGCCCGGCGTGGTGCCCTTCGACCGCTCGTCGCGGTCCTCGGGCACGAAGACCTTGAACTCCTCGTCGGTCCGGCCGGGAGGGGGGCCGCCCTCGCGCCCGTGAATCGTGTGCGGGACGGCGACGGGACGGCTGACCGCCACGGGCGCGCCGGCTGCCGGGCCCCGCCGGGCGCTCCTCGTGGCGATGTCGTCGCGCATCACCATCATGTATTCGTAGTTGAACGCGGCGTCGGCGTGGCCGCCGGTCTGCCGCAGCACGGTCTGATACGCCGCGCGGGCGTCATCGATGGCGCGAAGCATGGCGGCCGGGTCGGCGGCGCGCTCCTGCCCCATCCGGTACATGGCGTTGGCGGCGATGAAGAGGAGATTGGCGTCCCCCTCGCCGTCGCCCTGTCCGCGCGTCAGGGCGAGCAGCGCGTCGTAGTCGCCGTCCCAGTACCGGACCGCCGCGCGCCGGGCCCGCACCTGCGCCAGCGCGTCCTCCGCCACCCACGGCACGTAGTCCGCGTACCAGAGCGAGCCTTCGAGCGCGTCATACGCCCGGACCGACTCGGCGAAGTCGAGCGACACCATCGCCTCCTCCGCGTCCGCCAGCCGATGCTCGAGCAGCCCTGCGGCCACCGCGGCCATTCCCAGCACCGCGCACGCCACCGCCGCCACGACATACCCGCCGATACTTTTCATGCCGATGTCCTCACGTCCGCCTGAAGGCGGACACTACGCCGAATCCGATTCTCATGGAAACTTGCTGAACGATGGCACCATCAACCGCAGCGCCAGCGCCACGGCCCAGAGGCCGAACGCCGCGGCCGCCAGCGGTGAGAACTGCGGCCGGTTGACAGTGTACCGCGTCACGTCGATCCGCCCGGTCGCCAGCCGGTCGATCTCCTCCATGGCCTGAAAGATCGCCGCCTCGTTGGCCACGGGATAGAACTTCCCGCCCGTCTTTTCGATGGCCGCCTTCCAGATCTCGTCGGGCAGCACCTCGCCGAGCTCCTTGTCGGCCTGCATGCGCAGCATGTAGACCGGAATCCGGTAGCGGTAGACGTCCGCGAGAATCTCGTCGAGCGAACGGCCCTCGAGGCGCACCTGCGTGTCGTCGCCGTCGCTGAAGAGCACCATCGCGTTGCCGTTCGCCTCGAGGAAGTCGAAGGAGCGGAAGAGGCCGACGGCGACATTCAGCGCGTTGATGATGACGGTGCCGGGCGCATTGAAGCGCGCCCACTCCTCCCACGTGTTGATGAGCGAAATGCTGAGCAGGATGTTCTCGTAGTCGGTCGTGAACGGCGTGACCACGTAGGCCTCGTCGCCGAACTCGATGAGCGCGATGAGGTCCCGATACCGGCTCTGCATCCGCATCCGGATGAAGTGCTCCGCCGCCGAGACGGCCGAAAAGAACGCCGGCGAGTCCTTGGCGCCGAGCTTCGTCGTCTTGAACGACTCGGTCATGCTGCCCGACGCGTCCACGAAGACGGCCAGCCGCCGCCCCGGGTACGACACCTCCTCGCGGGTCAGGCGCGTGAACGGGTCGGCCAGCGCCAGCAGAAAGAACGGCAACCCGGCGACGACGAACACGATGGGCAGATGCCGGACCGCGCGGAACCCCGAGCGGCGGAACGTGACGAGCATCGCGGGCAGCGCGACGCGCCCCGGCTGCCGCCGGCTGCCGCGCAGGGCGCCCGTCATCAGCGCGATCAGCGCGAGCGTCAGCCCGACGATCGCGGCCAGGATCGCGACCTCGCGGCGATCGAAGACCAGTTCGTTCCACCGCAGCCGGCCCCATTCGGTCAGCAGCTCCCGCAGGTAGGCCGCAACGTCCATCTACGCGCGCGCCCGCCTCCTGCCGAGGAAGCGCCCGGCCACGTCGGCGGCCTGGCTCGGCAGGGAATACTCGGCCCGGAGCCGCTCCAGCTGACCGATCGCGTCCGACAGCGCGCGGTCGAGATCGTCGCGCGCCGGCTCGCGGCGTCCGTACCGCGCCGCCGTGAACACCGCCAGGGCCCCCCTCAGATCGTCCAGCAGCACGCTGGTGCGGCCCTCCGTCTCGAATGCGGGCCCCAGCGTCTCTTCGGTGATGGTCGCCGAGACCATCAGGCGCTTCGGGCGCCACCTGCCGCTGCGCACCACCAGCGTCCCTTCCCCGGCCGGCGCATCCTCGTCCAGAATCGTCTGCGTCGGATGCCGCTTGACCGCCACGGCCAGGCCGACGCGCACGGCCGCCAGCGCCCGGCTGACCGCCGCTCCCTCCCATCCGCCGAACTGCGTCTGCCGCCGGATCTCCTCCAGCTCACCGAGCGCAGCCCGGATGACCTGTCCGTCCGACAGCACTTTCGCGGCGCTCGCCGACGGCGATCGGTAGCGCCGCACCACCCCGCCCGCCGCCACGGCCAGCGACCCCAGACAGGCGCTGAACAGCAGCGCCGCCAGGCCGAATGCCACGTTGCCGCGGAACCGCCGGCGCTCAATCACCTCAAAGGTCTCCGCCGGCGCGTCGCGGATGTCGGTCGACTGCGCCAGCGACACCTGAGCGGTGACGTGCATCGGCAGCGCCGGCAGCCGGTAGACCTGCTCCAGGCTTTCCACGGTGCCCGTCCCCTGCACGTCGCTCTGCACGCGGTAGGGGACGTCGAACGGCGGCACGGCCACGAACCGCCCGAACAGGTCCTCGGCGATGATGCGAAGCGAGTACTCGTACTGGAAGAGACGCCGCGGCCCCGCCACGATGTCCGCCTGGCGCTCGCCGTCCACCACATCAAAGGGCGGGAGCTGGATGGCGGTAGGGTCGAGGCGGGAATGGTCCGCCAGCACGCGCACGTCAGCCGTCTCGACGACGCTGCAGGTGAGGGTGATCGTGAAGCGCTCCCCCACATGGACCGTGCTCCGGTCGGTCTTCCACCAGCAGCGGATCGGGTCGGTCGCCACGCCCGCCGGCGCGGCGCCCCCCTGGGCCGACAGCACGGCGGCGGCGGCAAGCCAGAACAGCACTCCAGCGGATATGGCACGAGGCATACAGCTCACAGTCATACTCTTCGCAACCGCCGCTCTACGACGAACTCGAGCAGCGCATGAACGTTCTGGTCGGGCTGCGCGCCGAGGCGCAGCACGTCGAGATCGTGATCCTTCGCCAGCCGCGCGACCTCATCCTGCCACGCCGTCACGCGGGCGCCGAGCTGCCGCACTTCGGCGGCCGACACGATGCCGGCCTGGTGCGTCTCCACGTCGTAGGCCTCGACCCAGCCGGCCGGCGCGTCGGGCAGGTCGAACGCGAACGCGCTGTCCACCAGTACGAGAAACACGTCGTGGCGCGTGTTCAGCATCGCGAGCTCTCTGAGCGTGTGCTCCACATCGTCATCGAGAAAGTCCGAGACGATCGGAATCAGGCAGGGATTGCGCAGGTGGCCGCCGATCGTCAGCGACAGGTCGCCGTGCCGTCTGACCTCGACGTCGGCGGTCGCGTGCTGGTAGGCGTCCATGCAGTAGATGACGTGATTCCGGCCGATCCGGGGGCGCACCGCCGAGATGCTGTCGAACCCCCGGTCGAACGTCATCACGCCGAACATGTCCTGGAAGAAGACGGCCGAGAGCCCGATCGTCGCGATCGCCCGCGCGACGCCTGAGGCGATCGACACGCCGTTGACGCTGCAGAACGTGGACGCCGAGCGGTCGGCCACCACCATGATCGTGGCCGTGCTGTGCTGCTCGAACTCGCGCACCACCAGGGGCGTGAAGTTGTTGAACGTCGACTGCGGCCAGTCGATGTTGGAGGGCCGATCCCCCGGCTCCCAGTCCCGGAGGCCCACGAAATCGAACCCCGACCCCCGGAAGACGCTCGCGTGCTCGCCCATCGTGTGCTCGCGCATGCGCCGCAGGATGAGCAGCTCGATCTCGGCGATCTCGGCCACGTCGATGAGCGGCTTGCGGACGAGCACCTTCATGGCATCACCGTCAGGGAATCGGCACGCGCGCGCAGATGTCGTCGATGACGGCTTCGACGGTGAGCCCGTGGCTGGCGGCGTGAGGGCCGAGCCAGATCCGGTGGCCGAGCACGTACTTCGCGAGCGCCTGCACGTCCTCGGGATAGACCTCGTGGCGCTGGCGGACCAGCAGCGCCCACACCTTGACGAGACGCCCCCAGCAGATCGTGGCGCGCGGCGAGGCCCCCAGGTCGACGTTCTGGTCCACCATCGCCGAGGGCGACCGGGTGAACCAGGCGGTGTCGGCGTTATACGGCCGCGACGCGCCGACCAGGCGGCGGATGTACTCCGCCAGTTTCTCGTGCAGGAAGACCTCGCGGCTGATGACGCCCCGCAGCTGGATGATGCGCTCCTTCGTCAGGATCGGGTCGAGGCGCACGCGCTTGAAGTCGAAGCTGACGAGCCTCTGCTCCTCCTCCGGCGGCAGGTAGCCGATGTTGACCATGACGGCGAACCGGTCGGTCGCCGCCTCCGAGAGCGGAAACGTGCCCTGCCCGAGCTCGACGGGGTTCATCGTGGCAATCGCGAAGCTGAAGGCCGGCAGCTCGTACGTCGTGTTGCCCACCGTAACGGTGCGGTCCTGCAGCGCCTCGAGAAACGCGCTCTGCGACTTCAGGGGAATGCGGTTGATCTCGTCGAGGAGAATGACTTCGGCCGACGCCAGCGGGCCGAACTCGGTGACGAGCTGCCCGGTGGCGGGGTTGATCATCTGGTAGCCGACCACCTCGGTCGGCTGCAGGTCGGCGCGGCCCTGAATGCGCGCGAACTTGGTGTTGCTGATGGCGGCCAGGATGACGCCGAAGAACGTCTTGCCGATGCCCGGGACGCCGCGCAGCAGGAGGTTCCCGGCATTCACCTGCCGCTCGCCGTCGCGGTCGTACGTCGTCGGAATCTCCGACATGAGCACGACGTTGGCGATCGCCTTTTCGGCCTCGTAGCCGACGAGCGCCTTGCGCCCCTCGGCGACGACCGCCTGGTGAAAGTCGATGGCCTCTTGCAGATCAGGGTGCATGCAGACGCGGCCTCCTCGTCGCTCGACGCCCGGCAACTCGCACGTCGGTCCAGCGATGGGACCCGCGCACTTTCAACAGGAATGCAGGCGAAATATCCTATTTTATCGGACGCCGCAGTGTAAAGACGGCGAGGCTAGCGGCGCGCGCGGAAAAATTCCTGCATCAGCGCGCGGCAGGGCTCTTCCAGCACGCCCCCGGTCACCGCAAACCGGTGGTTGAGCCCCGGGAGATCGAGCGCGCGGATCGCCGAGACGAGCGCGCCGCTCTTGGGCTCGGCGGTCCCGTACACGACCTCCCCCACGCGGGCGTGGACGAGCGCGCCGACGCACATGAGGCATGGCTCCACGGTCACGTACAGGACGGCGTCTGCGAGCCGGTAGTTGCCGGTGGCGGCGGCGGCCCGCCGGAGCGCCTGCATCTCGGCATGCGCTGTCGGGTCAATGGCCCCGATCGGCTGATTGAAACCGCGCGCGACAATCCCGCCGCCCACCACCACGACGACGGCGCCGATCGGCACCTCGCCGGCCGCGAGCGCCAGGCGGGCCTGCTCGATCGCCGCGGCCATGTGCTGCTCGTGCGACATCCCTCTATGAAACCACGAAGGGCACGAAGGTCGCGAAGAACACGAAGCCTACGGCAGGCAATGCGCTCGCGGGTCCTGTCGCCGGGTTGCCCCACCCGTCCTCGGCGCCAAACACACTTGCAACGGGAGTGGCGCCTGCGCGGCGGGCGGGGCGGCCCCACCCGGCGCCACCCGCTCGCGTATGTCAATTCAACCTGCCCCACGGGACCACAGTGCGACCAGACAACAGCTTTGCGGCCTCGCCGGCGGATCGGCGTTATGCTTCGTTCGCATCGATGTTGGCCGCGATATGCTGGTCGGCCTACTACTGTTGGCCAGCTTTCTCGATGACCAAAGACGCGATCCTCACTATTCTCCGAGACGTGGCCGAGGCCGAGGGGGGCGACGTGGGTCTTCGTCGGTTCCTCGAATTGTCTGGCCTCAAAGAAAAGCAAATCGTCGGTGCGCATTGGGCGACGTGGAATGAAGCCAAGCGCGAGGCTGGCCTAGGAACAGTAGGGTTCGTTCGGCCGCGTATCGACACACAGACTGCGGTTCCGGCGGTTGTCGATCTCTTGACCACACTTGGGAGATGGCCTACCGAAGCGGAACTGCGTCTAGCCAAGAGGTCGGACGGCAAGGTACCGACTGTCAAGGTCTTCCGGCGGCTTGAGCAGGATCGCCAGTTTCTCGAGGAACTTCGCGCGTACTGTGAGACGAGGCCCGAAAAAGCAGTCGTGGCAGATCTCGTGATGGCGAAGAGGCGCCAGGGACAGGATGTCGCGGCTACCGTGTCCGTTGTCGGGCACGTCTACATGATGCGGTCTGGGCGGCGCTACAAGATCGGGCACACCTCGTCACCGTCACGACGCCATCGCGAGGTGCGCCTTGATCTGCCCGACAGAACTGATCTTGTGCACAGTATCGAAACCGACGACCCGAAGGGCATCGAGGCGTACTGGCACCAGAGGTTCGCGACGAAGCGTGTCCGTGACACTGAGTTCTTTGAACTCTCGAGTGCCGACGTTGCGGCCTTCAAGAAGCGCAGATTCCAATGACGCGGGCTAACTGCCGCCGCAGCCGCCCGAGCGACGTTGCAAGACTGAGCTGACGCGGAAGGATCGTGAACGCCGCTCGCGGCTGAACGGCAAGAGGTTCAGTCGCTCGATCAGGGCCGACCTTCCCAGTAGCCGGGACGACGACTTGTGTGAACAAGGGCGACGACGTAGCTGCCGTCTGGTCGGTTCCGATAGACCACAAGATACGGGAATCCACGAACGGCGAGTTGGCGTACGGTGGGTTGGCTTCTCCGTGGGGAACCAATCTCCGGGTGGCGTTCGATCAGTTCGAAAGCGCGGGAGACTGCATCGAACAACTGGGCACCCCATCCCGGTCGGCGCTCTTCGTACCACCGCATTGCCTCAGCGAGTTCCCGCGACGCGGGCTCGCTGACCTGCAGGGGCTTCACCGGCCGAGCGCGTCGCGCTCGATGCGGCGCTTCACCTCCGACCAGGGTTCGAGTCGAATCGTGCCCGCCTCAATCGCGGCGATTCGCCGTTCAATCTCGGCGTTCCACGCAGCCTCCGCATCAGGGTCCGCAGGGCCATCCAGGCTGGCCAGTAGTTCGGCGGCAACTTCGGCCCGGGCATCGGGCTCCAGGCGCAACGCGTCGGCCAGAACGTCAGGAGCGGCTTTCGGCATGCCCCGATCTTACGACTTCTCCGAGCGTCAGGTAGCGCATCAGGCCAGGCGCTTGTAGAGTTCCCGATTCTTGGTGAGAACGCGGCGAACGACCTCCTGGAACTCGGCGTCAGGCGTTGACAGCAGATCGCTCAACGCCGTACGGGCCAGGTCGTCAGGCGAGAGTCTTAGACGCTTCGCTTCAGCTTGCAGCTTCTGGGTCTGGGCCGTGGACAGCTCGGTGGCGAGCTTCAAGTCGAGAGACGCAACCCTACAAGTCTGCCGGCGTCAGGCCGGTGCGCCTGGCAATACGGGCGAGCATCCGCGGTCCGATTTCTTCAGCATCGTGGAATGCGAACACGAAATCCGGCCAGCCGTCACGTTGTAGCGTTCGATGGGAACCGGATTGCCTCCTGGTCCTCCAACCAATCCGAATGAGGGCGGCCAACACACGGCTGGCTTTGGTGGCTGGCCAGCTGCTCACGCTGCGTGGAAGGTGACGTTGAGAAACTCGGCCGGGGCTTCCCGGTGCTCAAGGCGTTCGGCGATCACGCGCAGAGCAAGCGCCTGGACGCGAGAGACAGCCTCATCTCGGTCCTGGCCATACGCCATGACGCCCGACAGGGCTGGTACCTCGGCGAGCCACCGACCGTCATCTTCTTGCTCGATTTCAATCGTGAACGTCACAGAGGCAATGTACCATTTGGGCGAGCTGCCTAACAAGGCGGTGGGCCAGTCACCGACGCTTCGAAGTATGCTCCCGAATCCAATCGGCAAGCGCCTGTTCTGAGACCCTGCCTTCGGCAAGGCCCAGGAACTCGGCAACCACTTCGGCATCGGCAGCCGAGAGCTCATAGCCGTTGACGCCGAGAAACGTGGCCATCGCGAGGAAGCCGATGCGCTTGTCGCCGTCGCGGTAGGGGTGGTTCTTCACCAGTCCGAACGCATAGGCCGCCGCGAGCATCGGCACGTCGGTACGATCCGAGTAATGCCACTTCTGCTGGGGTCGGGCGAGCGCTGACTCGAGCACGTTCTCGTCGCGGACGCCCGGCAGGCCCCCGTGTTCGCGGAGCTGCTCATCGTGGATGGCGTCGACAACAACTCGACTGAGCCACGTGGGCTCGGACCGGCGCCTGGCCACCCGCTACTTCGCCAGCTCCCGAAGGGCGTTGCGGTACTTCTTGGCGGCCTTCGCGGCGACCCGCAACGCGCCCTCGGCTTCGGGGTCGTAGGGAGTCAGCAGGATCCCGCGGTCCGTCTCCACCGCCAGGACGCGATCGCCGGCCTCCAGCCGCAAGCGATCGGCCATGTCCTTGGGCAGCGTCGCGCTCACCGATCCGCCTGCCTGGCGGAGCGTCACTTCCTTGGTCATGGCTGAATGGTAGCATATTAGTGCTACCGCAGAGTCGAGTCCTTCGTCGCCTTCGCGATCTTCGTGGCCTTCGTGGTTACTCGAGAAACAGCGAGTACGCGGGATTCTCGTGCTCGGCCGTGTACGGATAGCCGAGCGCCTCGAGAAACGCGTGAAACGCCGGCAGGTCCCGATCCTCGACCTCGAAGCCGGCCAGCACGCGGCCGAAGTCGGCGCCGTGATTGCGATAGTGGAACAGGCTGATGTTCCAGCGGCCGCCGAGCTTGTCGAGAAATCCCATCAGCGCGCCGGGCCGCTCGGGGAACTCGAAGCGGCAGAGGCGCTCGTGCCGCACGTCGGGAGCGTGGCCGCCCACCATGTGCCGCACGTGGAGCTTGGCCATCTCGTTGTCGGTCAGATCGGCGGTCTCGTATCCGCGCTCGCCGAGCAGCGCGGCCAGCGCCCGGCCGTCCTGCCGCGACTCGGTCGCCACGCCGACGAAGATGTGCGCGCGGTCGCGCCCGCTCAGCCGGTAGTTGAACTCGGTGACCACGCGGCGTCCGATCGTGGCGCAGAATTCGCGGAAGGCGCCGGGGCGCTCGGGGATGGTCACCGCCAGCAGCGCCTCGCGCGCCTCGCCCAACTCGGCGCGCTCGGCCACGAACCGCAGCCGGTCGAAGTTCATGTTCGCGCCGCTCAGCACCGCCACCAGCGTCTGATCGCGGACGCCTTCGCGCTGCACCCACGTCTTGAGGCCGGCCACCGCCAGCGCCCCGGCCGGCTCCATCACTGCGCGCGTGTCGTCGAACACGTCCTTGATCGCGGCGCAAATCTCGTCGTTGCTGACCCGCACAATCTCGTCCACCGTCTGCTGCACGATCGGAAACGTCACCTCGCCGACTTCGCGGACGGCGACACCATCCGCAAAGATGCCGACGTGGTCGAGGCGGACGCGCCGTCCGGCCGCCATCGACTGAAACATCGCGTCGGCCTCGTACGGCTCCACGCCGACGATCCGGATGTCGGGGCGCAGTACTTTGAGATAGCCGGCAATCCCGGCGATCAGGCCGCCGCCCCCCACCGGCACGAACACCGCCGACAGGCGATCCTGGCTGTGCTGCAGAATCTCGGCGCCGATCGTGCCCTGTCCCGCAATCACGAGCGGGTCGTCAAAGGGATGCACGAAGGTCTGCCCGGTTTCAGCCACCAGGGCGTCGCAGTGCAGCTTGGCCTGGTCGTAGCTGTCGCCGGCCAGCACGACCTCCGCCCCCATAGCGCGCACCGCATTCACCTTGATGTGCGGGGTCGTCTGGGGCATGACGATGGTCGCCCTGAGACCGAGCTTGCGTGCGGAGAAGGCGACGCCCTGCGAGTGATTGCCGGCGCTCGCCGTGATGATGCCGCGCGCCCACTCCCGTTCGCTCAGGTGCGCAATCCTGTTGTAGGCGCCTCGCAGCTTGAAGCTGAAGACCGGCTGCATGTCCTCGCGCTTGAAGAGCACTTCGTTCCAGAGGCGCTGCGACAGGTGCGTGGCGGGATCGAGCGGCGTCTCGCGCGCCACGTCGTAGACGCGGCTCTTGAGGATGTCGTGGAGGAGCTGGGTCAGCACCGATGGCTGGACGGACGCCATGCGTTAGGGTACTCCAAAGGCGGGGCTGCCCGCCTTCGCGCACGCGCTTCGGCGAGGTTACGTCTGGAGTTCGGGGGCGGGCAGCCGCTGGCGGTGGCGCAGCGCGATCACGATGCTGCCCATCGCGCGCACTGCCGTCGCCCAGGTCAGCGGCTCCGTGACGAGACGGACGCGGCCGGCCGCAATGGCGCGGCAGATCGAGGCGGGGTCACGCTCCGCGTCGACGAGCGAGTAGGTCGTCCCGAGCTGGGCGAAACGATGGACGTCGCCGTTGCCGACCATCGGCTTGCCGTGCTGCGCCGCCCACCGGACCGCCTGGATATTGAAGTTCAGCGTTCGTGTGTACATCGCGTTGTACTCGACGGCGTCGAACAGGTCGGCATGCAGGCTCAACCGGTCGAACAGACTGTTCACGATGGGAAAGAAGGGGTGCGGCGCGACGATGAGGCCCTCGTGCTCGCGCTTCAGCCGCGCAACGTCCGCGAACGACTCGACACACTCGGCCGCACGGGGAAAGTTCAGGAGCAGGACATGCCGCCCCTCGACCGTCCGCTCGATGCCGGACATGAACACGAGCCCGCGCTCCGCCGCATAGATGGCGAAGGGAGCGTGATCCAGCTGGCGGTCGTGCAGCGTCACCGCCAGCGCGTCGTACCCGAGCGCGGCCGCACGGTCGATCAGGTCGTACGTGGAATACGGGATCCGATCGACCGGGTCGTCCGAGGTATGGGCGTGAAGTTCGACCTTGAGCACGGCGTCTGCTGTTTCACAACTCGGGCCGTTTCCGGGGGCCGCCGGCCGCAGGAGGAACACCGAGGAGTTGGGTCTTGACTGCCTCATTATCCCACAGCGTTACCGGATCGGTGGAGTGCACGACCGTTCCCTTGCTCATGACATGAACGTAGTCGGCGACCTTGACTGCGAACGCGGCGTTCTGCTCCGCCAGCAGGACCGAGGTGCCCTCGTCCCGGAGCCGCCGGACAATCCCCGCCACCTCGGCGACCAGCACGGGCGCCAGCCCCTCGGTCGGCTCGTCCATCACCAGGAAGGAAGGGCGCGCGACCAGCGCGCGCGCAATCGCGAGCATCTGCTGCTCGCCGCCGCTCAGCTGGTTGCCGCGATGGTCGCGCCGCTCGGCGAGGCGAGGAAAGACGGAAAAGACGCGCGGCAGATCCCAGGGGTCGGCGGGTGTGCCGGCGGATCCGAGGCTCGATGAGTCCGAGCCTCGCCTCGGAATCCGCCCTACATCCGAGTCTGGGCCTCGTGGTGGAACCCGCCCCACGTCGGATATGGCGATGGCGAGGTTTTCGTGCACCGTCAGCGACGCAAAGATGCGGCGGCCCTGCGGCACGAGGCTGATGCCGAGCGCGTGGATGCGGTGCGGCGGAAGCCCGGTGATGTCGGCGCCATCGAAGGTCACCTGCCCCGCCCGCGGAGGCGTCAATCCGGCAATCGCACGGCACACCGTCGTCTTGCCGGCGCCGTTCCGGCCGAGCAGCGCGGTCACGCTGCCCCGCGCGACGCTCAGCGAGAGCCCCTGGATCACGTGGCTCTCGCCGTAGTAGACGTGGAGATCGCGCACCTCAAGCAGTGCCAAGGTAGATCTCCTGGACCGTGGGGTTGGCGCTCACCTCGTCGCGAAGCCCGTCGATGAGCACCCGTCCCTGATGCAGCACCGTGACCCGCCCGGCAAACGCAAAGGCGATATCCATGTCGTGCTCGATCAGGAGCACGGCCATCGCCGCATCGAGTTCCTCGAGCAGCGCATGCATCGAGCGGCTCTCGCCAGGCGACAAGCCAGCCATCGGCTCGTCGAGCAGCAGCAGCCGCGGGCGGCCGGCCAGCGACAGCGCCACCTCCAGCTTGCGCTGGTCGCCGTACGCAAGGTGCCGCGCAAGCGCCGTCCGCTGCGCGGTCAGCCCAAACCGATCGATCAGCTCCGAGGCGCGCGCCTCCAGGTCGTCGTACGCCGTCACCGGCCGGTGCATCGCGAACCGGCGGCGATCGAGCGCCTGGCATGCCACGACGACGTTTTCGAGGACCGTGAGCACCGGAAACAGCCGGGTGATCTGAAACGTCCGGGCAATCCCGATGGCGGCGCGACGATGTGGAGGCAGCCTGGTGGCATCGGTGCCGAACAGCTCGATGCGCCCGGCGGTTGCAGACAGCTCACCGCTGATCAGATTGAAGAGCGTCGTCTTGCCCGCGCCGTTCGGGCCGATCACCGCCCGGCGCTCGCCCGGCGCGACCGTCAGGCTGACCTCATCGACCGCCTTCAGGCCGCCGAAATGGCGTGACACGCCTTCGAGCACGAGCGCCGGAGCGCTCATGCCCGAGCGGGTCGCAGGCCGGCCAGGCCCCACCTCACCGGCCGGCCGGTGCCGACGCCGCGCCCGCGCCGCCGCCGGCGGTCTCCCGCCCGTCGGTGGCCAGGTCCGCCATGGAGTCGGCCTGCGTTTTGTGCGGCGTCACCTTGTCAGGGTCGACGCGCACCATCAGATAGGTGATGTGGTCGTCGATGCGCATGAACTGGTGGCCCGTGCCCCCCGGAATCACCACCACGTCTCCCGGGCGGAGCTCGTACGAGACGCCGTTCCGTATGTCTTTCGCGTTGTTCCCCGGCCCGTTGAGCAGCCTCACCGTCGTCAGGTCCGCAGGGCGCCGCTCCTTGCCGACGAGATCCGGGCCCAGCTTCAGCGTGCCGGAGCCCGACATCACGTGGTACACCTCGCTCACGAGATCGTGCTCGGCCACGGCCTGGGGCGCCGTCAGCCTGCCGCGATGCACGACGCCGACACCGACGTTCACCTTGCCGATGTCGACCTGGCGGACCTGCTGGTCGGTGAGCTGATTCGCCCTGGCGCGCCAGACGTACGCCATCACCTCGCTCCACGGAACGTGGGTGCCGGGGCACCGGCGGCAGGTGGGATCGTAGTGCTTTTCCAGGTGCTTGAACTTGGCGGCTTCCGCACGCTGCTCTTCGGGCGTCTCGATGCCGGTGGTGCGCAGGTCGGCCTTCGAATCAGCCTCGCTCTTCACCCCGACGATCTTGTCGGGATCGAACCGCACCATCAGATACGTGATGTGGTCGTCGATCCGCGTGAACTGGTGGCCCGTGCCGGCGGGAATGACGACCACGTCGCCCGCGCTGAGGTTGTAGGCCACCGGATCGCGCATGGCCTTCGCGTTGTTGCCAGGCCCGTTCTGCACGCGCACCGTCTTGGCGGTCGCCGGCCGGCGCTCCATGCCCACCAGGTCGCCTCCGAGCACGAGCGTCGCGGAACCTTCGATGACGTGGTAGAGCTCGCTGACCAGATCGTGCTCGGCGATCGCGCCCTCCGGGTTCGTCAGCCGGCCGCGATAGACAACCCCGATCCCGACGTTGGATTTGCCGACGTCGGCCGCTCGAACCTGCTGGTCCGTGATCTTGTTGGCCAGGGCGCGCTTCACGTACGCGTCGATCTCGCTCTTCGGGATGTAAGTGCCCGGACACATGTTGCACGTCGGCTGATATTCCTGGCCGGACAACGCCGTGAACGCCAGGACCGCGGCCGCAATCGTCGAGAACAGTAGCTGTCGCATGGACATCACCTTCGGTCAGTTGCGGGGAGGAAATGCCGTCCCCAGTTCCATCAGCGGCGTGACCCCGTCGGGGTCGACCCGCACGACCACGTAGCTCGTGAACTCGTCGGCCATCTCCCACTTGTGCGGCGTCCCGGCGGGAATGATGAGGACGTCGCCCTTGGTGATTGTGATGTCTTTCGAGCCGACGGCGGTCGTGCCCACGCTGCCTTTGCCGTTGCCCGCGCTGACCGGCCGCCGCTTCCAGTCGGTCAACCGCCCTCCGAGCTTCATGTGGCCACGCCCCTCCATGACGTAATAGACCTCCGCCACGTCGTCATGCACCGAATAGGTCGGGTTGCGCTGGCCCTTGTTGCGGTACACCACGCTGATGCCGAACTGCCGCTTGTCGCCGGCACCGCCCAGCTTCACCATGTTCATCGGCACGTCATCATCGTGCGCCGCGATCATCTTCTTCTTGTGATCCTCGATCTGGGTCGCGGTGATCAGGGTGGCAGGCAGATCGTAGCGATGATCCGGCAACATCACGGGGTCGGCCGTTCCGGCCTGCTGCGCGCGCACCGCGTGGACTCCAGGCCCTGCCAGGACGGCACACGCGCCGATCCCGAGAAGCCCGAGTGAGGCACGCGTCCAAGTCAGTCGCTTCATGACGGTCTCCTGTCCGGCTACTTCGCCGGGAACCGGGTCTCGACGTAGGTGACGGACCCGTCGATCTCACTGAACCAGTGGGGCGTGCCCGGAGGCAGCACAACGAAGTCGCCGGCCTGCACCTTCCGCGACACGCCGCCCTTGATGCCGGCGGTACGGTTCTTCTCGTCTGGAAGCGTTCCGCCGGTCACGAACGTGCCGCCGCCGCCGATGAACTGGTAGACCTCCGTGAGGTCCTCATGGACGCTGGCATTGTTGGGGCCCGCCTGCCGGCGCCGTACCACCATGCGGCCTCCGCCGGCCTCGACGATCTGCGCCGTCTGGCCGGCGACGATGCCGAGCGCGGGCTTCGACCGATCGAGCTCGGCCCGGATCTGCGCGGCGCTCATGTAGGTTCCCGGTGCGCGCGCGTCCCCCTGGGCCGCGAGCGTGGTGGCGGCCGCGACGGCGCCGAGCAGCACCATCATCATCGTTCGCATCATAGTCCTCCCTCCGATCAACCCGTACTAGGGGGCTGGTGGTTGCCCTGCCGACAAACCATCAAGCTGCGCCGACGTCTCGGTTTGTGCAAATTGCGTAGGCCGAAGCCGGGGTCTGCCCTATCGAACGACAACCTGCGCCTTCGCGGCGAGCTGCTGTGCCAACGACGTTCGAGCTCCCTTTTGATCGACGGGTGGCCAACCTATGACGTCTGCGTGACGCGGCGGCGGTTCGTCCGGAACGACTGTCAGGGTTGTCCCGTCGTCTGAGACGTCGCGCAGATCGGCCAGCGTGAAATCACCCCTTGCCAGGATGATTCGACCAGTGGACGCAGCGACATTCTCGTCACCCCACTCCCACACCGCGATCTCCGTCAGATCCTCGGTGCGCCCCACTGAGAGCGCGACTCCGTCCGGTGTGTTGTTGTTGGGCGGCAGAAATGCTCGAAACTTGACTCTGCCCAGAGTGAAGTGCCCCTTGTCCAGAACGTAGCGCGATATGCGCTCCGTTTCTGTTACAGGCAACGGGACAGGATCAGGCTGGCGAGTAGAGGCGGCGAAGAAGGTACGCCAGAGTGTCTGGAACAGCGCCGGCAAACGGCACACGGCCATGGAGTGGCTCTGGACCAATAAGTGAGGCGAAGGTCAACGTTGGCCCCTCGCCCACGCTGACAGTGAGAACACGACGTCGACCTTCGTCCCAATCCAGTCCTACTTCCCCGTCGCTCTCTATCACTACGCCGGGAGCTGGCACATCCGAAGGCAATGCAGACACGAATGCTAAAGATCGATTGAGTGCCTCCGGCGAGACTCGTACGCCTCGCCCGGCGGCATCCGCAGCAGACATTATCAGTTCTTCGAGGAAGGCGTCGCCATGCTCGGCGGCAGAGGTATGGTCAGGCGTCAACGCCTCACTCAAGGTTGCCCTGAGTTCGACCGCCGCATCGCTCACCGCTTCATCAAACCAAGGAATGAAGATCGGAATCGGTCGCATTGCCACCGCTGCCACGTTCACACGTATAAGTCTATCGCCTCATCAGTCAGAAGCGCAAAAAACACCCGATTCTTTAGGTCACGCAAGGTTGCCAGAATCGGTGTCAAGGCGGTCGCCGTCGGTTCGACGTCTCTGACGACAAAAACGTCAATGTCAAGCGAAACAGGCGTGGGAAGATCAAGGGGACTGTTTTCCAACTTCTGAGTCACCGCAGCGACCCGATCTTCTTCATGACAAACGACACGACTCAAAAAGCTGCTCACCAACTTCAGACGATCATCTGGGGGACCTGGCGGTGGCGCCGTCAGAAACCTTCCGAAGGAATCGCCGCTCTTGTATGGCAGGGACAACGAGTTGATGTACCGGAATGCAACTCGCGTAACCGCGGATGGTTTCACAAGATCTGCATATAAACCCCAGAGTCGCAGTCCCTCGTTAATCAGTTCATTCGCGTTTCGATATCCGCCTAATTGATTTAGCGTGAATCCATCACGACGAAACTGGACGAGGCGCGTTCCGTCTGTGGTTCGAAACAACAATCCATTGAAACCCAAGTCGGTGACGGCCGGCGATAGCACTTCGCCCTTATCAACGCGTACTTCAGCCTTGAATTGTCGCTTTTCTTCGACGGCGGGATAACCGGGCAACAGACCGCGCAACGCTTCGAGCCGGCCGGCATCAATCGTGGAGTCTGTGGCGATACGGAAGTCGATCAAGGCCTCCTTGATCGGAGGGTTGCGAAGAGACCGTGGGTTCGCCATCGTGCCGCCACATCATATCCGTAATGAACAAACTTCATTGCCGCGGCGGTTGAGTGCGTCGCGGCGCCGGGCTAGCGGGACGCCCCGGGCAACGGAAGGCCGAGCAGGCGTGCGGGGTTCTGCTTCAGCATGGCCTCGAGCTGCCGGTCGGTGACGCCCCTGGCCCGCAACGCCCGGGCGGCGAGCACGATGCAGTCGGCGGGCAGGGGATTGTCCATCTGTCCGCAGTCGGTGCCCATGACGATCGATTCCGCGCCAAGGCGCTGGATCTGCTTGACGGCAAACGCGATCTTCTCTTCAGGGTTGTCACGCTCCTGGTAGAGGTCGGCGTTCACCTCGACGAAGGCGCCCAGCTTCTTCACCTCCTGGTACTGGGCGTCGGACACGTTGCCGGCGGGGTGCGTGAGCAGCACAGGAACGCCCAGCCGGCGTGCTTCCCGGGCGAGCAGCACGTGCTCCTCGGGCGTCGCGTGGCCGGTGGCGAGCACGAGGGGACCGCTGCCGGCCGTCGCATTGAGCTTCGCCAGCAGCGCGATGATGGCCCTGGCCTCGGGCAGCAGCTCGCCATTGCGCGCGGTGGGCACCTCGCGCGGCATGTTGGGGAAGAGCGGCACCCATGGCGCAACCCAGGGGCGATTCTCGTTCTGCGGCATCCGCCGGTCGCGCGTCGGCATCTCGACGACACGGCCATACCCGCCCTTCATCGAGGCGAACTGCATGACCGCCGCCGGATTGAGCCCGCCCACCGACAGATTGAGCGCGAAGCGCCCGAACACCTCCACGCCGGGCACGGCCTTGCGCGCCAGATACGCCGACGCCGCCGAGCTGACGTCCATGTGGGTCTTGTAGACGAAGCCGCGCATGCCGCGTGCCTTGACCATCTGCGCCATGTCGATGGCGTCCATCGCCCGGGGCACCTGGCCTCCTCCGCTGATGTCAGGGTCCAGATGCGCGTGCATGTCGATCGCGCCGGCCAGCACGGGGTCCTGAAGGTTCAGATCGATCGGCCCGTTCGGGCCCTTCCAGTTGGGCACTGCCCCGGGCGACTGGCCTGCGGCTCCGATCGTGGCCGCCAGAAGGCACAGACCCGAGAGGATCGCCGGCCACCGAAGGCGCCTTGCGCTGCGTCTGACCATGTCACATGTCCTTTCGTCCGTACTCTATGACGCGGGGACCCCCCGGCGCGAGTACAACGGCTGGCGCAGGTACTCCGAGGGATTGAACGTCCAGAACTGGGACACTCGCGGGAACGTGTGGATCACCGTGTTCTGGAGCTCGCCGTTGACCCGCTCCACGCGGCGCACATACACGTTCTCGATCGGGTTGCCGTACTCGTCGAGCTCGACGGGGCCCCGCGGCAGATCCGCCGGCTTGGCGGCGCGCAGCGCGGCCAGCAGCGTCGCGCGGTCGTCCACGCGGCCGCCGAGCGCCTCGATCGCCGCCAGCACCCACTTGCCGCCGGTGTACATGCTTTCTGCGTAATAGCTGGGGATCTTGCGGTAGCGGGTGCGGTAGGCCGCCGCGAAGCGCCGATTGGCCGGCGTGTCGAGCGCCGCGCTGTAATGCAGCGCGGTCACGACCCCGAGCGCCTCGTCGCCCATGAAGGGCAGCGCATGCTCGTCGGTCGTGGTGCCGGCGCCGATGAGCGGAATGCGCCCCGTGAGGCCGTACTCCCGGTACTGCCGCATGAACTGGAGCGCCGACCGGCCGAGGAAGAGCGCGTACACGGCGTCGACGTCCCGGGAGATCTGCGCGAGGTACGGCGCGAAGTCGTGCACCGAGACCGGCGTCCACATCTTCTGC
>Ga0155950_1053_pt4 | contig 20624 bp, 18 predicted proteins | sample RifCSPlowO2_02_FD_107604 | JGI IMG/M metagenome (GOLD analysis project Ga0155950, IMG submission 107604) | Acidobacteria bacterium RIFCSPLOWO2_02_FULL_67_21
GCGTGGCCGACGAGTTCAAGGTCTTCACGAACATCAACAGCACCGTCGTCGATCCGAAGAACTTCGACTCGCGGTCGTTCGTCGACGTCAAGAGCGACGTCTGCATCATTCCGCCCAACTCGTTCGCGCTGTCGCGCACGGTGGAGTACTTCCGCATCCCGCGCGACGTGCTGACCGTCTGCGTGGGCAAGTCGACGTACGCCCGGTGCGGCCTGATCGTCAACGTCACGCCCTTCGAGCCCGAGTGGGAAGGGTTCGTGACGCTCGAGATCTCGAACACGACGCCGCTGCCGGCCAAGGTCTACGCCAACGAGGGCATCGCCCAGGTGCTGTTCTTCCAGAGCGACGAGACGTGCGAGGTCTCGTACGCCGACAAGCAGGGGAAGTACCAGCGCCAGCAGGGGCTCACCCTGCCCAAGCTGTAGTTCCCGGACGGGCCACAGAGATACAGAGTCACAGAGAATTGAATTGGCTCTGTGTCTCTGTGACTCTGTGGCCCGAGTCTATAATTGGGGAAACATGCTTCGACCGTTTCGATCCGTTCTGCCGGCGGTCCATCCGTCGGCGTTCGTCGACGCCAGCGCGCAGGTCATCGGCGACGTCCAGATCGGGGCCGAGAGCAGCATCTGGATGAACGTGGTCATCCGGGGCGACGTCAACGCCATCCGGATCGGCGCGCGCACCAACATCCAGGACCTGACCTGCGTCCATGTCATGGGCAACACTCATCCGACCGTGATCGGGGATGACGTGAGCATCGGCCATGGCGTCATGGCGCACGGGTGCACGATCGAGGACCGCTGCCTGATCGGGATGGGCGCGATCCTGTTGAACGGGTGCCGCGTCGGCACGGGATCGATCGTCGCGGCCGGGACCCTCCTGACCGAAGGGATGATCGTGCCGCCCGGTTCGATGGTGATGGGCCTGCCGGGCACGGTGCGGCGGGCGCTCACGCCCGACGAGGCCGCCTCGATCCAGAAGTACGCGGACAACTACATGCGCGACCGCCTCGACTTCCAGGCCGAGCAGACGCCCGCCTGACGATGGCAGCCGGTACTGCGCCGCCGAGCGGCACGCGCGACTTCCTGCCCGAAGACGTGCGGCGCCGCGAGTACGTCATCGGCATCATCAAGCGGGTGTACGAAGGCTACGGGTACGAGCCGCTCGAGACGCCGGCCTTCGAGAACCTGGAGACGCTCCTCGGCAAGTATGGCGACGAGGGCAACAAGCTCATCTTCAAGATCCTGCGCCGCGGGGAGCACGAAGCGACCGGCCAGGCCGATCTCGCGCTCCGGTACGACCTGACCGTCCCGCTGGCCCGTGTCGTCGCGCACCATCAGGCGAAGCTGCCGCGGCTGTTCAAGCGGTATCAGATTCAGCCGGTCTGGCGGGCCGATCGCCCGGCGAAAGGCCGCTTCCGCGAGTTCTATCAGTGCGACGTGGACGCGCTCGGGTCCCCCTCGCCCCTCGTCGAGGCCGAGCTCTGCGCGGCGATCAGCGACGCGATGGTGAAGCTCGGGTTCAGCGACTTCACTATCCGCCTGAATCACCGGCAACTCCTCACGGCGGTCCTGAACAGCGTCGGCATCGCGGAGGAGTTGCACGGCAGCGCGCTGGTTGCGGTGGACAAGCTGGACAAGATCGGCCCCGAGGGCGTCGGCGTCGAGATGGCCTCCCGAGGGATTGCGGCCGGGGCTGCGGCCTCGCTGCTCGCACGGTTCAAGCAGACAGCGGAGGGCGATACGACTCCGTTTCAGGCGCTCGACCCCCACGGGACGGCTGCGTACGCCAACCTCGCCAGCATCCTGGCGCTCGCGGACGGCACGAGCGCGCGCGGGAGGATCCGGCTGGATGCCAGTCTCGCGCGCGGTCTGTCGTACTACACGGGTGCCATCATGGAAGTGAACGTGCCGGACCTCGCGGGCAGCCTGGGCGGGGGCGGCCGCTACGACAATCTGGTCGGCATGTTCTCGGGCCAGCAGATCCCCGCCTGCGGTTTTTCGCTCGGGCTCGAGCGGATTCTCGTGGTCATGACGGATCGCGGGATGTTCCCGCCCTCGCTGGCGACGACCCCCGCCGACGTCATGGTGGCGACGTTCGACCAGTCCGGCGCGCCGCACGCCGTGCGGCTTGCCGGAGGGCTGCGCGCCGCGGGGCTTCGCGTGCTCGTCTATCCCGACCCCGACAAGATCGGGAAGCAGATCAAGTACGCTGACGGGCGGGGGATCCCCTTTGTCGCCATTCTGGGCGACGACGAGCTGAAGGCAGGCACGGTGACCGTGAAGGATTTGAAGGCGCAGGCGCAGCAGACCTATTCGCAGGCGGACGCCGGGGCCGCCATTCTCGAGGCGTTGAAACGGCGTGGCTGAACAACTGGGCGACCTGACCCGCACGCACACGTGCGGCGCGCTCCGGCCGGAAGATGTCGGCGCGGACGCCGTGCTGCTGGGCTGGGTACATCGGGTGCGCGATCTGGGCGGCCTGCTCTTCGTGGACATCCGCGACCGCGCGGGCATCACGCAGATCGTGTTCGACAAGGATGACGAGGCGCTGATGGCCAAGGCCAAGCGCCTGCGCTCGGAGTTCGTGATCGGCGCAGCGGGCCACGTCCGGCGCCGCTCCGCGGAGACCGTGAACCCGAAGCTGCCGACGGGCGAGGTGGAGATCGTCGTCCGCCGCCTCGTGCTGCTCAACGAGGCGAAGACTCCGCCGTTTACGATCGCCGACGAGACGCCGGTCTCCGAGGACGTGCGGCTCAAGTACCGCTATCTCGACCTGCGGCGCGCGCAGCTCCAGGCGAACATGGGCCTGCGCCACCGGGTGACGATGGTCATCAGGCGGTACTTCGATGCGCACGGGTTCTGGGAGATCGAGACGCCGATTCTCACCAAGTCGACACCCGAGGGCGCGCGCGACTACCTGGTGCCGAGCCGCGTGCACCCGGGCGAGTTCTACGCGCTGCCGCAGTCGCCGCAGCTCTTCAAGCAGATCCTCATGATCGGCGGCGTCGACCGCTACGTGCAGATCTGCCGCTGCTTCCGCGACGAGGACCTGCGCGCCGACCGGCAGCCCGAGTTCACGCAGGTCGACGTGGAGATGTCCTTCGCGCGGCCCGAGACGATCTTCGGCATGATCGAACCGCTGATGCGGGAGGTCTTCGCGGTGATCGGCCGCGAGATCGCGACGCCGTTCCAGCGCATGGCGTATGCGGATGCGATGGCGCGCTACGGCTCCGACAAGCCGGACCTCCGGCCCGGCATGCCGATCCAGGACATCCGCGAGCTGTTCCGCGCGTCGAGCTTCCGGGTCTTCCGCGACATCGTGGCGAACGGCGGCACCGTGCGCGGGTTCGTCGTGCCCGACGCGGCCGGCTACTCGGGCACCGAGGTCCGCGCCCTGGAAGATGAGGCGAAGTCGTTGGGCGCCACCGGCCTGGTCTGGGCCCGGCGCGCCGCCGATGGGGCGATCACGAGCTCGGTGATGAAAGCGCTCGGCGAGCCGGCCGTGGCGCAACTGCTCGAGGCCACGGGTGTGCAGCCGGGCGGGCTGCTCCTGGTGGTGGCGGGTGAGCCCGACACCGCGTCCAAGCTGTTGGGCCAGCTCCGCCTCAACGTCGCGAGGCGGAAGGGGCTCCTCAAGCCCGACGACTACGCGTTCGCCTGGGTGGTGGACTTTCCTTTGCTGGCGTGGGATGCCGGAGAGCAGCGGTATGTCTCCATGCATCATCCCTTTACCTCCCCCCATGAGGACGACATCGGCCGTCTTGAGGCCGAGCCGGCAGAAGTGCGCGCCAAGGCGTACGATCTGGTGCTGAACGGGAGCGAGATTGGCGGGGGGAGCATCCGGATCCACGATGCCGACCTGCAGCGGCAGATCTTCTCGCTGCTCAACATCAGCGCGGATGAGGCCAAGCTCAGGTTCGGCTTCTTCCTCGACGCGCTGGAGTACGGCACGCCGCCTCACGGCGGCATCGCGCTCGGGCTCGATCGTCTCTGCGCCATCCTGACCGGCGAGAGCTCGATCCGGGAGGTCATCGCGTTTCCCAAGACCGCGGCCGCCGTGGATCCGATGTCGGACGCGCCGTCGCCGGTCGATCCGAAACAGCTGAGGGAGCTGCACCTGGCCATCAAACGATGAGAACGATCGCACTGCCCGCCGAACGTATCGACATGCTCTACGGAGCGCACGACACCAACCTGAAGCACATCGAATCGCTGCTCCACGTCGACATCCGCACGCAGGGATCGCAACTGACCGTCGAAGGCGAGCCTGCCCGCGAGCGGCTCACCGAGCGGCTCTTCGATCAGCTGCGCGTCCTGCTGGACGAGGGCTACACGCTCTCCAACGGCGACGTGAAGACCGCGGCGGAGCTCCTGGCCGAGAACGCCGAGCTGGATCTGCGCGATTACTTCCCGAAAGGCGGCCAGCGGCAGGCGACGCGGCGGCGCGTGAATCCGAAGAGCGTCAATCAGCGGAAGTACCTGGAGGCGATCGAGCAGTTCGACATCGTGTTCGGCGTGGGGCCCGCCGGGACGGGCAAGACCTATCTGGCGATGGCGCAGGCGGTCACCGCGCTCGTCGCCAAGAAGGTGAGCCGGATCGTGCTCGCCCGGCCGGCTGTCGAGGCGGGGGAGAAGCTCGGGTTTCTCCCCGGCGACCTCCAGGAGAAGGTCAACCCGTACCTGCGTCCGCTGTACGACGCGCTGTTCGACATGATGGACTCCGAGAAGGCGGGGCGGCTGATCGAGCGCGGCGTCATCGAGGTGGCGCCGCTGGCCTTCATGCGCGGCCGCACGCTCAACGATGCGTTCGTCATTCTGGACGAGGCGCAGAACACGACCTCCGAGCAGATGAAGATGTTCCTCACCAGGCTCGGGTTCGGGTCCAAGGCCGTCGTCACCGGCGACATCACGCAGATCGACCTGCCGACCGCGCGCATGTCGGGGCTCGTGGAGGCGCTCAAGATCGTCCGGGACGTCGAGGGCATCGGGTTCGTCTATTTCGACGACAAGGACGTGGTTCGGCACAAGCTGGTGCAGCAGATCGTGAAGGCGTACGAGGCGTTTTCGAACGGCTCGCGCTCACATGGCTGACGGGGACGGTCGCAGGGGCCGAGGGCGTAGGGGGCAAAGAGACGGATCTCGCCGTCGTAGAGGCGGACCTTCAGGTCCGCCTGGCCTCGCCGTCGAAATCGTGGCGCCGCCCGGCACGTTTGCGCCGGGCTTGGCCCGGTGGCTGGAATCGATCGCGCCGGCCCGGGCGCGCGGCGCCCTGACCGTGGCGGTCGTGCCCGACCGGCGCGTTCATACGCTCAACCGCCGGTACCGCCGGAAGAATCGCCCGACCGACGTCCTGTCGTTCCCCTCGGCGGAGCCCGGGCACCTCGGAGACATCGTCATTGCGGCCGGCGTGGCGCGCCGGCAGGCGCGCGAGGCGGGGCACCCGATCACGACCGAAGTCCGTGTGCTCGCGCTGCACGGCCTGCTGCACCTCCTTGGCTATGATCACGAGCGCGACGCCGGCCGCATGGCCCGCGTCGAGAGCCGGCTGCGCCGGCTGGGCGGCCTTCGGGAGGGTCTGATCGAGAGGCACCGGTGACCCCGCTCGCCCTGTTCCTCCTTGCGTGCGCGACTGTCTTTCTGGGGTCGGTGCAGGCGGCGTTCAGCGCGCTGATGCGGCTGTCGCTCCGCCTGATGGCCGAGCGCGGCGGGCGCGGCGACCGGCTGGGGCGCTACCTGGACGATCCGCTGCAGCTCTTCATTCCGGTCCGCGTGCTGATCGGGCTCTGCACGGTGCTCGCCGGCGTGCTGATTGCCCGCGTCAGCACCGTGGACGACGCGCGGTCGGTTGCCGCCTTCTTCGTGTCGCTCGTCGCGTTCGTGGTGGTGTGCGAGCATCTGCTGCCGATGGTGATCGTCAGGCGGGATCCGGAGCAGGTGCTGGACGTGCTGCTGCCGGCCTTCCACCCCGTCGCGCGCGCGCTGCGGCCGATGACCAGCCTGCTGGTCGGCATGGTCGGCGCGCGCGAGCGGGAGGCGCCGGCGGGCACCGAGGCCGAGCCGGGCGGCAAGGCCGCGGCGTCGCGCGAGGACCCGGGCGGCGAGGCGGCCATTTCGGAGGAGGAAGGCCGCGAGCTGCTCCAGTCGATCGTCGACTTCACCGAGACCGTCGTCCGCGAGGTCATGACCCCGAGGCCCGATATCGTGGCGATCCGCGCCGACGCCACGCTCAACGAGCTGCGCACGCTCTTCCGCGAGGAGCTGTACTCGCGGATTCCGGTCTACCGCAAGGACCTGGACAACATCGTCGGCATCGTGTTCGTCAAGGATCTGGTGGCGCTGCCGCCCGGCGCGGAGCCGCCGCTGACGACGCTGATGCGATCGGCCTACATGGTGCCCGAGAGCAAGCGGGTCTCGGAGCTGCTGAAGGAGATGCAGCGGCGCCAGGCGCAGCTCGCCATTGTCGTCGACGAGTACGGCGGCACGGCGGGTCTGGTGACGGTCGAGGATCTGCTCGAGGAGATTGTCGGCGAGATTCGGGACGAGTACGACGTCGAGAGCGAGACCGTCGTGGACGAGGGAGAGGGAGTGTTCGTCTTCAGCGGCAAGGTGAGCGTGGACGAGGTACGCGATCGCCTGGGCGTGGAGATCGAGCGCGAGGGGTTCGAGACGGTCGGCGGGTACCTGCTGTCACACCTGGGGCGGATGCCGTACCTTGGCGAGACGTTCGAGGTGGATGACCTGGCGGCGGAAGTGCTGGAGGTGGAGCGGCGTCGGATCACGAAGGTCCGGCTGAAGCGCCGCGCCGGCGCGCCCGCGGAGACGGAATAGACCACGAAGACACGAAGATCGCGAAGATCACGAATGAATAGCAGTCAGGGTTTCGTGCCCTTCGAGATCTTCGTGGACTTCGTGGTTCCAGGCATATGGCTGAGATTCATCCTCTCGTTCGCATCGGCCACGTTCATCTGAAGGTGGCCGATCTCGATCGGGCGCTGCAGTTCTACTGGGACCGTCCGGAGGACCAATGGCCCCGCACCCCGGACGGTCGGCTCGCGATGTTCACACGCCGCCTCGATCTCGACGCCCTGCTGCGCGCCGGAACAGCCTCCAGCGCCGAGGCGCCAGGCCCGGGCCCCCGCGATCTGTAGCCATGAAAGCCGGCTTCGTCTCGCTCGTCGGGCGCCCCAATGCGGGCAAGTCGACGCTGCTCAACCGGATCGTCGGGCACAAGCTGGCGATCGTCTCCGACAAGCCGCAGACGACGCGTACCCGCATTGTCGGCGTCAAGAACTACCCGGAGGGGCAGGTCGTGTTCGTCGACACGCCGGGCGTTCACAAGCCGATGCACCGCATGAACGTGCGGATGGTCGACGTCGCACTCGAGGCGATGCGCGACGTGGACCTGCTGACACTCGTCGTGGACGTGTCCGCCAAGGAGGGCCCCGGGGATCGCTACATGCTCGATCTGGTGACGCAGGCGGCGGTTCCGGCCGTGCTTGCGATGAACAAGGTCGATCTCATCGCGAAGAACAGGCTGCTGCCCATCATCGACCGCTACCGCCAGGCCCACGCGTTTGTCGACTTCGTTCCGCTGTCCGCGCTCGACGGCACCCATGTCGACGTCCTCGAACGGGTGTTCCTGGAGCACCTGCCCGAGGGCGAGCCGTTCTATCCGCCGGACTACGTCACCGATCAGCCCGAGCGCTTCTTCGCGGCCGAGGTCGTGCGCGAGCAGGTGCTGCGACTGACCCGCGACGAGCTGCCGTTTTCGACCGCCGTGGTCATCGACAGCTTCGAGGAGCCGGGCGACGATCCCCGCTTCAGCATCTACGCGACAATCCTGGTCGAGCGCGAGTCCCAGAAGCCGATCGTCATCGGCAGAGGGGGCGCGATGATCAAGGAGATTGGGACGGTGGCGCGGCAGGAGCTGGAGCGATACTTCAACAGCCGCGTGTACCTCGATCTGCGCGTCAAGGTGAAGTCCGAGTGGCGCGACGACGAGCGCGTGCTCGACGAGATGGGCCTGCGGAGACGGTAACGGTCACGCGGCGTTCGTCCGGGATCAGGCGGACCTGAAGGTCCGCCCCTCCGACACCGTCATCTACTTCGGGCGGACCTGAAGGTCCGCCCCTACGATCGGATTGAAACGATCGGTTTGAGATCAGCCGGCCGTCGTAGAGGCGGGGCTTCAGCCCCGCCTGACTCGGTCCGCATCGAAGAAATACCGTCACCGGGGCGGAAAACGTGTGACCGCGGGCACAGCGCGTGCTAAATTGAGCTGTTTCGCGTGGTGAACAGGTCAGCCTCATGGCGGCGCAGCGCAGAATCGATCTCGTCCTCGACTCAGTCAAACGGCTGCTCCGCATCGGCGCGACCGCCAATCTGCTGAACCTGCTGCAGAAGCAGCATCCCGCCGATCTCGCCCAGATCTTCAGTGAGCTTCCGGAGCGCGACCGCGAAGCCACGTTCAGCCTGCTGGCCGAGCGGAACGGCCGGCTGGCCATGGAAGGCGTGTCGGAGCTCGGCCCCGAAGCGGGCGCGGCGCTGCTGGCCACCCGGTCGGCCGAGGAGATTGCCACGCTCGCCCAGGAGATTCCCTCCGACGACGCGGCGGCCCTGATCGACTACCTGCCCGACGAGCTGTCGGCGGCCGTGCTCGACCTCATGCGGCCGAAACAGTCGGGGGAGGTCGAGAACCTGCTCGAGTACGACGAGCAGACCGCCGGCCGCATCATGAACCCGCATGTCTTCGCGCTCAGCGAGGACATGACCGTCGGCGAAGCGATCACCGAGCTGCAGACGAACCGCGACGTCGAGATGGTCTTCTATCTCTACGTCGTCGACGAGCGACGGCACCTGGTCGGCGTCACGTCGCTGCGCCGGCTGCTGCTGGTCTCGCCGGAGACGCCGCTCAAGCGGATCATGACGGCCGACATCATCAGCGCGCGCGTCGACACGGACCAGGAGGAGGTGGCGCGCCAGGTCGCCTCGTACAACCTGCTCGCCATTCCGGTCGTCGACGAAGAGAACAAGCTGGTCGGCGTCATCACGGTGGACGACGTCATTGACGTCATCAAGGACGAGGCGACGGAGGACATCTACCGGCTGGCCGGTGTCTCGGGCGACGAGCGCGCCTTCACGCCCGCCGGCGAGTCGCTGCGCAAGCGGCTGCCGTGGCTGGGGGTCAACCTGGTGACCGCGTTCGTCGCGGCGTCGGTGGTCGCGATTTTCGAAGGCACGATCGAGCGGATCACGGCGCTGGCCGTCTTCATGCCGATCGTGGCGGGCATGGGCGGGAACGCCGCAACCCAGACGCTGACGGTCATCGTGCGCGGCATCGCCCTCGGCGAGCTGACCTGGACGAATGCGCGCAAGGCGCTGGTCAAGGAGGCGATCGTCGGGCTGGGCAACGGCGTCGTGCTCGGCCTGGTGGCGGCGGCGGTGGTCTGGGCGACGCGCGGCAGCCCGGTGCTCGGGCTCGTGCTGGGCGCCGCCATGGTCATCAACATGTTCGTGGCCGCGACCGCCGGCACCCTCGTGCCGCTCGGCCTCCGTGCCGTGAATGTCGATCCGGCCCTGGCCTCGTCGGTCTTCATCACGACGCTGACCGACGTATTCGGTTTTTTCTCGTTTCTGGGCCTGGCGACCCTCCTGGCGGGCTACCTGGTTCCTTGAGGGTCGAGGCGGTCGAACGACGTAAAATGGAGTCGTTTCTGTGCCCCTGTACACCGCCGACGCGCTGATCCTCCGCACATACAAGCTCGGTGAAGCCGATCGCATCGTCGTGTTTCTCACCCGCGACCGGGGGAAGAAGCGGGGCGTCGCCAAAGGCGCGCGCCGGGCGCGGTCGCGGTTTCTGGGCGCCCTCGAGCCGCTGACGGAGGCCCGGGTCGCCTATTTCGAGAAGGAGCGGCGCGAGCTGGTGGGCCTCAATTTCGCCGAGACGATCCGGACGCCGCTGTCGCTGACCGGTCCGGCGAAAGCCGGACACTACGTACCGGACGAAGATGCGCTCGGCTATGTCAGTTACTTCGCGGAGCTGCTCGACGAATGGGCGCAGGAAGCGGACGCCGACGAGCGGCTGTACCGGCTGGGGGCGTCGATGCTCGGCGCGCTTGCCTCGGGCGCGCCCGTGGAGGCGCTGGCCCGCTATTTCGAATACTGGCTGCTGCGGCTGCAGGGCGTGTACCCGGAAGCGCGCGGCACGCTGTCGGCCCAGGCAATGGAGTTTCTGGCCGCGTCGCGCACCGTGGCGCCGGACCGGCTGGCCGACGTGCCCGTCAATCGCAAGACGCTCACCGAGCTGGAGCAGGTCCACCGGGCGCTCATCACCACGCACCTGGAAAAGGCCCTGAAATCGGACCGCGTCCTGCGCGACCTGCGCCGCCATGCGTAGCCCCCACTCAGCTTCGTGACCTTCCAGGACCTCATTCTGAAGCTCTCGGCGTTCTGGGCCTCGCACGGGTGCCTGCTGCAGCAGCCGCTCGATATCGAGGTGGGGGCCGGGACCTCGCACCCCGAGACGCTCTTCCGCGTGCTTGGACCGAAGCCCTGGAGCGTGGCGTACGTGCAGCCGTCGCGCCGCCCGGACGACGGCCGATTCGGCCAGAACCCGAACCGGCTGTTCAAGCACCACCAGTACCAGGTGATCCTGAAGCCTTCGCCGGACGAGGTGCAGCGGATCTATCTCGAGAGCCTGGAGGCGTGCGGCATCAATCCACGGCAGCACGATATCCGCTTCGAGGAGGACAACTGGGAATCGCCCACGCTCGGCGCGTGGGGCATCGGATGGCAGGTGCTGCTCGACGGCCTCGAGATCACGCAGTTCACCTACTTCCAGCAGGTCGGCGGCATCGACCTGGCTCCGATCTCGTGCGAGATCACGTACGGGCTCGAGCGGATTGCGATGTTCCTGCAGCGGGTCGACAACGTGTTCGACCTCGAATGGGGCGGCGGCGTGAAGTACGGCGAGGTGCGGCTCCGGGAGGAGATCGAGCAGTCGAAGTACGCCTTCGGCCAGGTGGACATGCCGGCCGGCGCGTTTGCCGCGCTGCACCGCGAGCTGTTCGAGAAGTACTACGGATTCGCCGAGCGGCTGCTCGCGTCGGGCCTGGTCCTGCCGGCGCTCGAGCATTGCCTCAAGTGCTCGCATCTCTTCAACGTGCTCGACTCGAGCGGCAGCATCGGAGTCACCGAGCGGACGGCCTACATTCTTCGCGTCCGCCAGCTCGCGGTCGGGATCGCCAGGACGTATCTCGACTCCTCGCCTGACGGAACCGGGAGCACGGCGGCCTCCGGCGCGGCAGACGCGACGAGAGGCGGAGCCTAGGCGTGGATCGCGAGCTCCTGATCGAGATCGGATGCGAGGAGATTCCGGCCGGGTGGCTGCCGGATCTCACCGCGCAGCTGGGCCGGCACCTCGAAGGCCGGCTCAAGGAGTTCCGGCTGACGATCGACGCGCCGAGCGAAACCTACAGCACCCCGAGACGGCTCACGGCGCGCGTGGCGAAGCTGGCCGAACGGCAGACGGATCTCGAAGAGCTCGTGACCGGGCCGCCCGTGGCGGCCGCGTTCAACGCCGGCGGCGAGCCGACCCCGGCGGCTGCCGGGTTTGCCAGGAAGCACGGCGTCGAGGTGGGCGCGCTCGAGCGGCACGAGACGCCGAAGGGCACCTACCTGGCCCATCGCGTCCGCCAGCGCGGCAAGGCGACCGTTGACGTCCTGGCCGACGTGATGGCCGGCGTCCTCCGCGATCTGACGTTTCCCAAGCAGATGCGCTGGGACGCGCACCTGGAGGACGGCCGGGGCGAGCTCGTCTTCGCGCGGCCGATCCGCTGGCTCGTGCTGATGTACGGGGGGCGGGTCGTCCCGTTTGTCATCCGCCGAAGCGAGATGGCGGAAGGCCCCAACGTGCAGGACGTCCGCTCGGGGTCCCAGACGTACGGGCACCGGTTTTTCACGACCAGCGGACGCGCCGGCCGGGCGATCAAGATCAAGACGTTCGACGACTACCGTGCCCGGCTGCTCGAAAATTTCGTCATCCTCGAGCGGAGCGAGCGCGAGTCGAAGATCCGCCGCGAGCTCGAGACGCATGCCCGGCGGCTCGGCGGGCGCGTCAGTGGCCTGGTGGCTGCGCACTCGTCGCTCCTGCAGGAAGTGCCCGACCTGGTGGAGTATCCCTCGGTGGTTGCGGGGTACTTCGGCGTCGAGTACCTTCAGCTGCCCGAGGAAGTGCTGACGACCACGATGATTCATCACCAGCACTTCTTTCCCGTCGTCGATGAGGAAGGAAAGCTCAAGCCCGCGTTCCTGGCCGTCGTCAACATGCAGCCGGAGAAGCCGGAGATCATCTCCCGCAACGCCGAGCGCGTGCTGGCCGCGCGGCTTCGCGACGCGCGGTTCTTCTGGGACGAGGACCGCAGGACGCCCCTCGAGGCGCGGATCGATCGGCTCGCGACCATCCTGTTTCACAAGAAGCTCGGCACGTATCGCGAAAAGGCCGATCGCGTGGCCGCGCTGGCCGCATGGATCGCCCGCGACGCATTCGGCCGCGAGGAGGCCGCCGCGCAGGCCGAGCGCGCCGGCCGGCTCTGCAAGGCCGATCTGGCCACCGACATGGTGCGCGAGCTCACGGAGCTTCAGGGGACGATGGGCGGCATTTACGCGCGCGAGGAGGGGCAGCCCGAAGCGGTGTGGAAGGCGATCTACTTCCACTACCTGCCGATCGGCGTCGAACCCGACGCGCCCCCCTTACGGCCGCAGCTCGGATCCGCGGCGGTCACCTGGGCGGCCGTGTCGCTGGCCGACAAACTGGACTCGGTGGCCGGAATGTTCGCGGCAGGGGAGCGGCCCACCGGCTCCCGCGACCCGCTCGGACTGCGCCGGCAGGCGCAGGGTATCGTGAAGATTCTGGCCGACCTGCCTGAGCTGACGGGCCTCGACATCCGGGTGCAGCTCGGCACGCTGCTGGCGCGCGCGGGGGAGCCCTTTGGCGGCGCCGGCACGGCCGACGGCGGAGAGCCTCGAAAGACGATGCTGTCGTTCATGGCCGATCGCGTCTCGTACCTGCTCGAACAGCGCGGCTACGACGTCCGGAGCGTCCGGGCCGTGCTGCACGGCGGCATCGAGGAGGTGAGCCCGCTCGACGCGCGCCTCAAGCTGGAGGCGCTCGCGCAGATGAGCGGGTCGCAGGCCCTGCTGGGCGTTGCCGCCCTGTTGAAGCGCGTCAAGAACATCACGAAGGGCGTCACGTCCAGTCCGGGCGAGTGGGCGGCTCTGCAGTTGCGCCTGGTGGACCCGGCGGAGCGGACCTTGTGGTCGCGGATCGACGAGCGCGCGCCCGGCATCCGTGACGCCGCGGCCCGCGGCGACTACCGCGAGGCGTTTGCCAGTATCGAGGCCCTCCAGCCCGCCGTGGCCACCTTCTTCGATGATGTGCTGGTGATGGCCGGCGACCTGGCGCTTCGGCAGGCGCGGCTGGCGCTGGTGGCGGCGCTCCGCGACCTGATTCTCAACATTGCGGATCTTTCGGAGATCGCGACGGAGAATTGATCTCGATGGCGAAGACGAAGGCAGCAAGGAAGACCCGGGCCCGCGGCGCGAAGCCGACGCAGTCGAAGAAGGCGAAGGCGACGCGGTCGAAGAAGCACGTGTACCTGTTCGGCCGCAAGACCGACGGCAACGGCACGATGAAGCCGCTGCTCGGCGGCAAGGGCGCCAACCTGGCGGAGATGTGCCGCATCGGGCTGCCGGTCCCGCCCGGGTTCACGATCACGACAGAGGTCTGCACGTACTACTACGCCAACGAGCGCGCGTACCCGGCCAACCTGCGGGCGCAGATGCAGGCCGGCGTGGCGGCGATCGAGAAGCAGACCGGCAAGAAGTTCGGCGACCTGAAGAACCCGCTTCTGGTCTCGGTACGCTCGGGCGCGCGCGACTCGATGCCCGGCATGATGGACACGATCCTCAACCTGGGCCTCAACGACGAGACCGTCGCCGCCCTGGCCGCCAAAACCGGCAACCCGCGATTCGCGTGGGACTGCTACCGCCGGTTCGTCCAGATGTACGGCGACGTCGTGCTCGGCGTGCAGAAGCGTCCCGGCGAGGACCACGAGCCCTTCGAGACGGTCATCGAGCGGCTCAAGCAGGAGCGTCACCACGACGGGATCGAGGACACCAGGCTCACGACCGAGGACCTGCAGGAGCTCGTCGGGCGCTTCAAGGCCCTGGTCGCGGATCGCGCCGGACAGGATTTTCCCGCCTCGCCGTGGGACCAGCTGATGGGGGCCGTCGGCGCCGTGTTCGGCTCCTGGAGGAACGATCGCGCCGTCGTCTATCGCCACAAGTACCGCATTCCGTCCGAGTGGGGCACCGCGGTCAGCGTGCAGGCGATGGTGTACGGCAACACGGGGGAGCGGTCCGGGTCGGGTGTGGCGTTCACGCGCAACCCCGCCAACGGCGAGAAGGAGTTCTACGGGGAGTTCCTGATCAACGCGCAGGGCGAAGACGTCGTGGCCGGCGTGCGCACGCCTGAGCCGGTGTCGGAGCTCAAGAAGCAGATGCCCGCCGCGCATCGCGAGCTCGAGCGGATCCGGCAGGCCCTGGAGCGGCATTTCAGGGATGTGCAGGACTTCGAGTTCACCATCGAAGAGGGCGTCGTCTACATGCTGCAGACGCGCAACGGGAAGCGCACGGCGATGGCGGCGCTGAAGTTCTCGATGGACATGGTCAAGGAGAAGCTGATCGACTGGAAGACCGCGGTGATGCGCAACCCTGCGGATCAGCTCGAACAGCTCCTGGCCCCGGTCTTCGACGCCACCGAGCGCGACAAGGCCGGGGCAATCGCGAGCGGGTTGCCCGCGGGTCCTGGCGCTGCGTCCGGGCGCATCTACCTGAACGCCGATCGCGCCGTGGCGGCGGCCGGAAAGGGAGAGCCGGTGCTGCTCGTCCGCATCGAGACGTCTCCTGAGGACCTGCGAGGGATGATTGCCGCGCGCGGCATTCTCACGGCGCGGGGCGGCGTATCCTCGCATGCCGCACTCGTGGCCCGGCAGATGGGCAAGGTGTGCGTGTCGGGCGCGGGCGCGCTGGAGGTCGACTACCAGGCGCGCACGGTCACCGTGGGCGGGCGATCGTTCAAGGAAGGCGACTGGATGTCGATCGACGGCACGATCGGCAGCGTCTACGCCGGCCGCGTCAAGACGGCGCCGTCTGAAATCGTCGCCGGATTCATCGAGGGCAACGCGGCGGCGAAGCAGACGGAGCAGTTCAGGCATTTCGAGCAGCTGATGAAGTGGTGCGACCGCGCCACCCGGATGCAGGTGCGGACCAATGCCGACACGCCCGAGCAGGCCAGCCACGCCCTCGCGTTCGGCGCGGTCGGAATCGGCCTGTGCCGCACCGAGCACATGTTCTTCGAGGGCGACCGCATCGACGCGATGCGCGAGATGATCCTCGCCGAGACGCTGGCGGAGCGGAAGGCGGCGCTCGAGAAGCTCCTGCCGTACCAGCGCGACGACTTCGCTGGCATCTTCCGCGTGCTGAAGGGTTACCCGGCCACGATCCGGTTCCTCGACCCGCCCCTCCATGAGTTTCTGCCGAACACCGAGGAGCAGCAGGCCGTCCTCGCGAAGAAGCTGATCGTGCCCGTCGAGCGGATCCGGGCGCGCGTCGAGCAGCTGCATGAGGCCAACCCGATGCTCGGCTTCCGGGGATGCCGCCTCGGGATCGCCCACCCCGAGATTTCGGCGATGCAGGCGCGCGCGGTGTTCGAGGCGGCCGCGATGGTGCAGAAGGAAGGGATCAAGGTACACCCGGAAATCATGATCCCGCTGGTCGGCTTCAAGCGGGAGCTCGATCTGCAGCTCGAGGTGGTGCACCAGGCCGCGCGCGAGGTCCAGGCGCAGCAGCACGTGAAGCTCCACTACATGGTCGGGACGATGATCGAAGTGCCTCGCGGCGCGCTCACGGCTGACGAGATCGCCGAGTCGGCCGAGTTCTTCAGCTTCGGCACGAACGACTTGACACAAACCGCTCTCGGCATGTCGCGAGACGATTCCGGGTCGTTTCTGCCGGAGTACGCCGAGCGCGAGATCGTCACGAGCAACCCGTTCGCAACTATTGACCAGACGGGCGTCGGTCAGCTCGTGGAGATCGCCGTCACACGGGGGCGCAGCACTCGCCCCGGCATCGAGCTCGGGATCTGCGGGGAACATGGCGGCGACCCGGCGTCGATCCGTTTCTTCAACCGGGTGGGGCTCGATTACGTCAGCTGTTCCCCGTTCCGGGTGCCGGTGGCCCGGCTCGCCGCGGCCCAGGCGGCGCTCTCGGGTGATTGACCGTTCGTGATCAATATCTACGTCCACCAGCACGGCGAAACGAGAAGCGCGCCCGCGGTAGACACGAAGTGGCTTGACGCCGACTCCGACGTGGTCCTCTGGGTGGATCTCGCCGCCGCCACCGCGGATGAAGGGCGGGTTCTGAGCGACCTGTTTCACTTCCACCCCCTCTCGGTGGAGGACGCGCTCAGCAAGATTCACCATCCGAAGATCGAGCAGTACCCCGGCTACCTATACCTGATCTTGCACGGCATCGACCACCAGCAGGGCGAGCGGGGCTTCGCCACGCGTGACGTCGATTTCTTTCTGGGCCTGAACTACCTGGTCACCGTTCACGACGGCTTCTCGCGCAGCATCGCGAAGTGGAAGTCGATCTGCGGGCAGCATGAGCACGTGCTGGCCGAGGGGGCTGCCGGGCTGCTGCACCGGATCGTGGATTCGATGGTCGAGAACTACCGGCCAGAGATCGACGCGCTCGAAGAACAGGTCAACGACCTCGAGGAGGAGGCCATCCTCGGATATCGAACCGACATCGTCCGTCAGATCCTGATGCTCAAGCGCGACCTGGCGTCGCTTCGCCGGGTGGTGATTCCACAGCGGGATGCGGTCGGCCGGCTGGCCCACCGCGAGTTCTCGCTGATCAACGACGAAATGACGTACCGCTTTCGCGACGTGTACGATCAGTTCGTCAGGCTTTCGGAAGAGGCGATCATGTTCCAGGACCGGATCACGAGCATCCTCGAGGCGCACCTGTCGAGCGTGTCGAACCGTCTGAACGTGGTCATGAAAGTCCTCACAGTCATCTCGACCATCTTTCTGCCGCTGACCGTCCTGACCGGGATGTGGGGCATGAACGTGCCGCTCCCGATGTTTCCCGGGTCCGCGATGCAGCAGTTCTGGTGGGTCGGCGGGATCATGGCGGTCATTGCCGCCGGGATGCTCGCGCTGTTCAGGCTGAACCGATGGATCTAGTGTCGCGGATACAGGTGCTTCCGCCGGACCTGGCCAATCAGATCGCCGCCGGCGAGGTGGTCGAGCGGCCCGCGGCCGTCGTCAAGGAACTGATCGAGAACGCGATCGACGCCGGCGCGCGGCGGATCGGCGTGGCCATCGAGCTCGGCGGCAAGCGGCTGATCCGTGTCGAGGACGACGGGGAGGGGATGACGCCCGAGGAGACGCGGCTGGCCGTGGAGCGTCACGCCACGAGCAAGATCCGCCGGGCGGCGGACCTCGAGGCGATCCAGACCCTCGGGTTTCGCGGTGAGGCCCTTCCGAGTATTGCCTCGGTCTCCCACTTCGTGCTGCGGTCGCGCGCCCGTGGCAGCGAGACGGGCACCGAAATCCGGATCAACGGGGGTGCCGTCGCGTCGGTCACCGAGGTCGGAATGCCGGAAGGGACCTCTGTCGAAGTCGGGGACCTCTTCTACAACCTGCCGGCCCGCCGCAAGTTTCTGAAGTCGGACGGCGCGGAAGCGGCGCAGGTGTCCCGCCTGGTCACACAGCTCGCCCTCTGCCATCCGGAGATCGGGTTCTCGCTCTCGAGCGCCGGCCGCAGCCTCATCCGGTGCCCGCCGGTGGCCGCGCTTCGCGACCGCCTCTATCAGCTGTACGGCGATCGCACCGATCTCATCGAAGTGCGCCGTGGCTCCGGCGACGTGACTGTCACCGGGTATGTCGCCGCGCTGGCCGAGCAGGGGCCCACGCGCGGGCCGCAGCACGTGTTCGTCAACCGCCGCATCGTCCGGGATCGCACCATCGCGCACGCCATCCTCGATGCCTACAGCGTGGCCACGATGAAGGAGCGGAGCCCGGAGGTCCACCTGTTCCTGACGATGCCGGCTGCAGCGGTGGATGTGAACGTGCATCCGACGAAGGCGGAAGTGCGGTTCCGCGATCAGTCCTACGTACACCAGGCGGTGCGTCGCGCGCTCGGCGACGCGCTCGGCCGGGGGCCGGCGCCCGAACTGCACCTCGAGGCGCCCCGGCCGCTCGACCCGGAGGCGGCCACGCTCCCGCTGCCGGCGGGGTACGGCGCCACGTTTCCGAGTCGTTGGGGGGGAGGTGCGAGCCCACTGACGAATGTCGGTGCGACCGCACCAACAAGCGCCAGTGCAATCGCACCGACGGGCGCCAGTGCAATTGCACCAAGAAACGTCAGTGCGATCGCCCCGACGGGCGACAGTGCGATCGCACCCTCTTCCGTGCTCCGGCCCATGATCGCACTCGGTCAATTCCGCGACACCTTCATCATTGCGGTCGATGACGAGGGCATTGTCATCATCGACCAGCACGTCGCGCACGAGCGGGTTCTCTTCGAGCGGATCATGGAGCGGCTCACGAGCGGACGTCTCGAGAGCCAGCGGCTGCTGCAGCCGGTGGTCGTCGATCTGCCCGCGGCGGCGCGGCAGGGCCTGGCCGATCATGCGCGCGCGCTCGAGCGCATCGGGTTCGAGCTCGAGGCCTTTGGCGGAGAGACGGTGTGCGTGAGCGCGGTTCCGGCGCTGCTTCGGCGAGATGCGTGCGAGGCGGCGATCCGGGCCCTGGCCGCAGACCTCGAAGGGCTGGGCGTCGGTGCGGCGGTGGAGGAAAGCGTCAGGCGGATTGCCGCGACGATGGCGTGTCATGCCGCGGTCAAGGCAAACTACCCGCTCACTGCGGAAAAGATGGCGCATCTGCTCGAGGAGCTGCGCGAGACGGCCTTCTCGACGGTCTGCCCTCATGGCCGGCCGGTGATGCTGCGCCTGACGCGCAGGGAAGTGGAGAAGAACTTTCAGAGAATCTAAATAGCGCTTTGCACATTGCCTGCGCACGTCGTGTCCGGGTTTAGCCGGACCAGCGGCCGGTCCGCCTGAAGGCCTCATGATTGATCACTTCTCTGCGTCCCTTCGCGCTCGCCAGCCGAGTTCGAGGAGCAGCAGATCGTGCAGTCCGCGCCCGAGCACGAGCCAGCCAGGATCTCCGTTGGACTTGAGGTGCCCGCCCGAGTGTGGCGACGGCATGCATCGCGTCGCGCACGGAGGGGACGATAGGAAGACGATAGGAAATATTAGAGGCCTCCCGAGTTAACGGAAGTGCCGTTATGCGCCCGCAGACAGCATCTCTCCACCGTACCATGTTCGGATGTAAGATGAGTCGAGACACCATGGGAGCCGCCCACGTCGAACTCGATCAGGACCTGATTGATCTGCTCGAAGAGCTGCATCGCCCTGTACGGCAGACGGCGCGCGAGCTGATCGTGCTCGAGCTTTATCGTCAGGGAGACGTATCGAGCGGAAAGGCGGCAGAACTGCTTGGCATGCCGCGCGGGGATTTCATTCGCTACGCGTCGGCGCGCGGCATTCCCTATTTGCAGCTTGGTGGCGATGAACTTCGCAGGGAAGTCGAGGACAGCCGGTCTCTCTGAGTGGCCGTCGTTTCGAATTCCAGCCCGTTGATTGCATTCGCTGCCATCGGGCAGTTGCCTCTCCTTCCTGCCGTGTTTGAGCCGATTCTCATCCCGCCAGCCGTTGCGCTTGAGGTCGCGCCGTCCATTCCTACGCTGCCCCCGTGGCTGCGCGTCCAGAAGTTACAGCAGCCGATTTCCGCCCGTGTCCTCCAGCGCTCGCTGGGAGCCGGCGAGCGGGAGGCATTGGCGCTTGCTATCGAGGCTCGGGCCGACCGCATTCTTCTTGACGATCTCCTTGCGAGGAGAATTGCGCGAACGCTCGACTTGTCGGTTATCGGCACGGTCGGAATCCTCCTTGTCGCGAAGCGCCGCGCGATCATCTCCAGTGTTCGCCCGCATCTGGACGCGCTCCTGCGGGAGTCCTTCTTCATGGGGCCTGGACTCTATGACGACGTGCTGCGCCTGGCGGGTGAGCTCGAAGAATGAAGGGGCCGCTGGACCATGATTCGGGAGTAAGGTGAAAGCGATGGCCGAATTGACGCGAATCGTGGCACTGCTCCAGGCGCAGCGCCGGGCCCTGCGGGATCAGCTCGCTGCGGTGGACAAGGCCATTGCTGCGCTCGGGGGCAGAGGCGCGGGCACGCCGGCTGCCGAAGCGGATTCACTCGACGATCAGGAAGCCGAGCCCGTACCGGGCGACGTTCGGCCGACGCAGATTAAATCGAGGCGGACGCAGACCGATGCGCACAAACGGGCGATCTCGGCGGGCAAGCGCCGCGCCCGCCACGCGCGCGACGCCGCCAAGGGCCTCGTCCGCGAAGTGCATGCCGATGACTTTGTGCCTGCGGTCGGCCGCCGCGGCGACGACAGCGCGCCGCGCCTCGTCAGGCGCCAGGAGAA
>Ga0155950_1043_pt3 | contig 19426 bp, 19 predicted proteins | sample RifCSPlowO2_02_FD_107604 | JGI IMG/M metagenome (GOLD analysis project Ga0155950, IMG submission 107604) | Acidobacteria bacterium RIFCSPLOWO2_02_FULL_67_21
CGATCGACGCGAGCCGATCCCGGGCGTTCGATGTCAGCAGGAGAAAGAGCGACTCGGGTGTCGTGATGAGGATGTCGGCCGCCTCGCGCTGGAATCGGGCGCGTTCGGCCGTCGGCGTGTCGCCCGTTCGAATGACGACGCGCGAGAGCGAGACCGGCGTGCCCGCCGCCTGCGCCGAGCGGGCGATTCCGGCCAGCGGCGCCTGCAGATTACGGTCGATGTCGGCGGCCAGCGCCTTGAGCGGCGAGATGTACAGCACGCGGCAGCGCGCGTCGCGGGACGGGGGCGGCTCGAACATCAGCCGGTTGAGGCACCACAGAAACGCGGTCAGCGTCTTGCCGCTGCCGGTCGGTGCCAGGATGAGCGTCGAGTCTCCGCGCGATGGCGGGCCACCCGAGCGTCTGCGGCCGCGTCGGCGCCGGAAACGTGTCCGAGAACCACGCGCGGACGGCGGGATGAAACGGATCGAGCGGCCGGCGTCCCACGCACGGATTCTAGTGGAGGCGGCCGCGCGGGCAGTTCCCAACCGGACGACCTGATCCGTATAATCAGGGAACCATGGGTGACGCCGGAGAAGGGCTCGTCGACGCGGAATCACGCCTCGCCGAGCGGATGGAAGAACGCGAAGACGAGAAGAAGAAGGCCCGCCAGATCGCCAAGGGCGGCGATCCCGAACACGCGCGCCAGCTCGAGTCCTGCCGTCTCGCCCGTACCGAGATGCAGCGTCAGCTGGAGGTCACAACCCATCAGATCCGGCGGCAGCAGCTCGGACAGGCGATCGCCGAGCTCGATCGCCGTATTGCGCAGCTCTCCAGAACAGCGTCACCACCGAAGTAGTGCCCGGCTTTAGCCGGGCTGAAGCCCGGCGCTACGTACAGCCAGTTACCGAAAGAGGTCGACGCCGGCGCCGAAGTCGCGCAGGATGGACCTCGCGCGCTCGGTGCCGTCGGCCCGGAGGTGGGCGGGCCAGCCGGCCGGCGGCAGCGGCACGTCCAAGCTCGCCGCCTCGCCAAGCAGCGCCCGCCAGGCGGCGGTCGCATGTGCGACCGTCGCGTGCCGGCCCCACCAGGCCTGACCGGCCGCGCCGACCGACGCCCGCAGCGCAGGGTCGGCCGCCAGCCGCCGCAATGCCAGCATCAGCGAGTGTTCTGCGTCCCGCACGTCGATCGAGATGCCCACGGGCGCCTCCGGAGTGAAGTCGCGCGGCCGCCAGGTCTGCGGGTCGAGCAGGGGCCAGTCGGCCGTCGACCGCGTCTCGAAGACAACGAACGGCCTGCCTGATGCCATGGCGGCGAGCGGCAGCGCCTCGCAGATCGTGTGCGACGGCCATCGCAGCGCGAGGATGACGTCCGCCTCCGCCACCAGCCTTTCGGCCGAGTCCGCGAGGACGAGCGCGATCGGCGTGCCGGCGTCCCGTGCCCGCGCGGCGGCGTTCTGCACCATGTCTGAGGCTGGGGATGCGAGTGCTCCGAACACAAGGGGCCGTCGGTCCGAAAAATCTGGACTGGAGCCGTCAGGCGCAGGCGCCGGCCCCGGGATCGCCGGCGGCACCGGGCGCAGACGCGCCTCCGGATGGATCTCCTGCAGCGTGTCGGCGGCACTTCGACTCAGTACCGCGGTCATGCGTGCGGCAGCGAGCGGGATGCGGAGCATTGGCCAGCTGCCGCGCGGCTCACCTTCCCGTCCGTCCATGAACCACGTCGAGCGCCCCTCGCTGAAGGCGAATTCCTCGACGTAGTCGGTCCGGCGTTGCGCCCGGATGAGCGATCGCGCCCGGCTGTCGTGCAGCGAGAAGGCTCGGAGGAGGAGCAGCCCCGAATAGTGGAGCAGGTACGGCCAGACAAATGCATGATCGGGAGTGTTGTCGAGCTCGAAGACGCAGAGGTCGTATGGATGGCGGAACTGCCGCCAGACGAAATCGTGAGCGGTGGCTCGCGTGAACACGTCGACCGCGTGGTCGCGACCGAGCTCGCCGATGACACCGGCCGTATCGTCGAGTGGATGGGCGGCGACGGGAATGGCGTGGCGAAACCAGGCGAGCTTCATTGCATTGACGTTTCCACGTCGGTTCTATAGCATGAAGTGGTTTGAGAAACTATTCACAAGCGCGGCGGTGCGCCTGTGATCGGCCTCAGCCCTGGGCTGCTGTGGCCGTCCCGATCCGCGTGATCCCCGAGCCCTGAGGCCCGCGAGCAACCCCCGATGGACGGCTGGCTTGGCGTAGTCATCATGATCGTGCTCGGTGTGGGGTTTGCCACCGTCATGATCGGCCTGTCCGTCCTGCTGGGCCCCCGCAATCCGACACCCGAGAAGCTTGCGCCGTACGAGTGCGGGATGCCCGCGGTCGGCGACGCGCGCGAGCGCCACTCGGTGAAGTTCTATCTGGTGGCGATGATCTTCCTGCTCTTCGACATCGAGATCGCCTTCCTGTACCCGTGGGCGGTCGCGCTGCGCGACCTCGGGTGGGCGGGGTTCGTTCAGCTCGTCACCTTTTTTCTGATCCTCTCGGTCGGATACATCTACGTCTGGCGGAAGGGCGTGCTCGACTGGGGCCCCGCTGTCCGCCTCCGGCAGGCCAACCGGAAAGCTGCCTGATGGCCAGCGGCATGGCATCCTCCGCCGGCGGGTACGGCCTCGATCCAGAGCTTCCGCTGCTCACGACCACCGTCGAGAGGCTCGTCCAGTGGGCGCGCCGGTCGGCCATCTGGCCGGCGCAGTTCGGCCTGGCCTGCTGCGCGATCGAGATGATGGCGATGGTCGCGAGCCGGTACGACGTCGCCCGGTTCGGCGCCGAGGTGTTCCGCGGGTCGCCCCGCCAGTCGGATCTGATGATCGTTGCCGGCCGTCTCTCGCGGAAGATGGCGCCGGCCATGCGCCGGGTGTACGACCAGATGCCGGAGCCGAAGTGGGTGATCTCGATGGGCGCCTGCGCGTCGGTCGGCGGCGTCTTCGACAACTACGCGATCGTGCAGGGCGTCGATCAGGTGGTTCCCGTCGACGTGTACGTGCCGGGATGCCCGCCGAGGCCCGAATCGCTCATCTACGGGATCGTGCAGCTTCAGCAGAAGATCGCGCGCTCCCGGGCCTGAGAGGGATAGGCGGGTCAGTCACACCGACAGATGGATTCGACCGCGATCATCGACCAGCTGCGCCCGCTCGTGCCAGGCGTGTCGTACGAGGCGGGCGCAAGCGTCGACTTTCCGACCCTGTATGTGCCGGCAGACCGTCTGGTCGAGACGTGCCGGGCGCTTCGAGACACCCCGTCGTTCCGGTTCAACGCGCTCGTCGAAGTCACGGCCGCCGATTACGTTCCGAAGGACCCGCGCTTCGAGGTGGTGTATCACCTCCTGTCGATTCCGAACCGGCGGCGGCTCCGCCTGAAGGTGCGTGCCGCCGAGCAGACGACGGTTCCCACCGTGCAGGGTGTCTGGCCGTCGGCCGGGTGGCTCGAGCGCGAGGTCTGGGACATGTTCGGCGTCGTCTTCGAAGGCCATCCGGACCTGCGCCGCCTGCTCATGCCCGACGACTGGGAGGGCCACCCGCAACGGAAGGACTATCCGGTCCAGATCCGCAAGCCGGCGCAGACCTACGAGCCGCTCGAAATCAGCGAAGAAGAGTTCAAGGCGAATCTCGAGCGGGATCGCCTGAAGCGGACGGTGCACTGACGTGGCAGAGCTTCGCACCGAGACGATGACCGTGAACATGGGGCCGCAGCACCCGAGCACCCACGGGGTGCTGCGGCTCGTGCTCGAGCTCGACGGCGAGGTCGTCCGCTCGGCCACACCCACGATTGGGTACCTGCATACCGGGATCGAGAAGACGGCCGAACAGAAGAAGTGGCAGCAGGTCGTGCCTCTCGTGGAGCGGATGGACTACCTCGGCGCGCAGTCGAACAGCCTGGCCTACGCGCTCGCCGTCGAGAAGCTCCTCGGCCTCGAGATGCCCCAGCGAGTGAAGGACATTCGCGTCCTCATCGCCGAGCTGCAGCGCATCGCCAGCCACCTGATCTGGCTCGGCACGCATGCCATGGAGATCGGGGCCGTCTCGATGCTGTTCTACGCGATCCGCGAGCGGGAGCTGCTGCTGAACATCAACGAGCTCCTCGCCGGGTTCCGGTTCTTCCCGAGCTACATCCGGGTCGGCGGGCTGCGCGAGGATCTGCCGCGCGGGTTCCATCAGGCCGTACGGGCATTCCTCGACCGGTTTCCCGAAAAGATGGACGAGTTCGAAGGGCTGCTGAGCGAGAACGACATCTTCATGCGCCGCACGCAGGGGGTGGGGGTGCTGTCGCACGAGGATGCGCTGGCGTGGGGGCTGCTCGGGCCGATCGCGCGCGCGTCGGGATCGGACTACGACGTTCGCAGGTACTTTCCGTACAGCGGGTACGAGACCTACGACTTCGCCGTGCCGACCCAGACGGAAGGGGACGTCTACGCGCGATACTGCGTTCGCATGCAGGAGATGCGCGAAAGCCTCACGATCTGCCGCCAGGCTATCGACCGGATTACACTCGCCGGCGCCTGGTCGTGCGAGGACCCGCGGGTCGTGCCCCCGCCGAAGGACAAGGTGTACACGGAGATGGAGGCGCTGATTCAGCACTTCCTGATCTACTCCCAGGGGTTCACCGTGCCGGCCGGCGACGTATACGTGCCGGTGGAGGGGCCTCGTGGCGAGCATGGCGTGTACGTCGTGTCGGACGGGACGAACCGTCCCTGGCGCGTCAAGATGCGCGCGCCCTCGTTGATGGCCATCCAGGCGCTTCCGCGCCTCATCCAGGGCGGATTGATTGCCGACGTCGTCGCCGTCATCGGATCCAATGACGTCGTCATGGGGGACTGCGACCGGTGAGCTTCCACCCCCGCATGGACTACACGCCGGCGCGGTTTCACGCGTCGGCCCGCGCGTTGCCCGAGCCGGGCGAGGCGTTCGCGTATACGCCGGAGAACCAGGCCCGGTTCGACGCCAACGTCACACGCTACCCGCCCGACCAGCGCAAGTCGGCAATCCTCTACGCGGTGTACCTGGCGCAGGGGCAACAGGGGTACCTCACCGGCGCGGCCATGCAGCACGTGGCGCAGCAGATCGGGTGCACGGCCGCCGAAGTCGAGGACGTCGTCTCGTATTACACGATGTTCTTCACGCGGCCGGTCGGCACGTACGTCCTGAACGTCTGCCGGACGCTGTCGTGCGCGCTGCTCGGCGCCGAGCGCGTGACGGAGGAATTGAGCCGCGTGCTGGGCATCCGGCCCGGCGAGACGGATCCCACCGGGACGTTCACGCTCCTCGAAGTCGAGTGTCTCGGCGCCTGCGATCGGGCGCCGGTCGTCATGGTGAACGACGACTGGCACGAGCGTCTCGCGCCGGAGCAGGTCGAGCAGTTTGCCGAGGCGCTGCGGACACGGGGCGTGGCGTCTCTGAGCGGATGCCACCTGAGGAAGGAAGGCGGACCTGACCACCTTCGCCAAGGCTACGGTGGTCCGCCGAAGCCTTCGGCGGAGGCGGAAGGTCCGCCCCTACGACGGTCGTAGAGGCGGGGCTTCAGACCCGCCTGGAGCGTATGGCATACGAACCTGTGCTGACCGCATTCGTGAACGAGCCGCAGGGCTACACGCTCGACTTCTATCTGCAGCGGCAGCGCGGGTACGAGGGGCTGCGCAAAGCGCTGACGCTCAAGCCCGGCGATATCATCGAGCAGGTCAAGGCGTCCGGCCTCCGGGGCCGTGGCGGAGCGGGGTTCCCGACGGGGCTCAAGTGGCAGTTCGTGCTCAAGGACACGCCGAAGCCGAAGTACATCTGCTGCAACGCGGACGAGAGCGAGCCGGGCACCTTCAAGGATCACGTGCTGATGGAGCGCAATCCGCACCTGCTGATCGAAGGATGCGCGATCGCGTCCTATGCCATCGGCGCCAGGGTCGCCTACATCTACATTCGCGGCGAGTTCTATCACGTGCAGGAGGTGCTCGAGGCGGAGATCGAGAAGGCATACACGGCCGGGTATCTCGGGAAGAACATCCTCGGCAGCGGATTCGACTGCGACGTCTTCGTGCACCGCGGCGCCGGTGCCTACGAGGCCGGCGAGGAGACCGCGCTCATCGAGTCGCTCGAAGGCAAGCGCGCGCAGCCGCGCATCAAGCCGCCGTTTCCTGCCGTCGCCGGCCTGTATCAGTGTCCCACGGCGGTGAACAACGTCGAGACGCTCTGCAACGTGCCGCTCATCGTGCTGAACGGCCCCGAGTGGTTCGCGGGCCAGGGGCCGGAGAAGAACGGCGGACCGAAGCTGTTCTGCGTCAGCGGGCACGTGAAGAAGCCGGGCGTGTACGAAGCGTCGATGCACACGACGCTGCGCGAGCTGATTGACGACCACGCCGGCGGCATGATCGACGAGCGGCCGCTCAAAGCCGTGATTCCCGGCGGATCCTCCGTTCCGCTGCTGCTGCCCGACCAGCTCGACATCGCCGTCAGCTTCGACTCCGTCCAGAAGGCCGGGTCGCTGCTCGGTTCGGCCGGCGTGATCGTGATGAACGACACGGTCTGCATGGTCTGGCTGGCCATGAATCTGCTCCATTTCTACCGTCACGAGTCGTGCGGGAAGTGCACGCCGTGCCGCGAAGGGACCGACTGGCTGTTCAAGCTGCTGGGCCGCATCGAGGCCGGAGAAGGGCAGCCGAAGGACCTGGATCTGCTCTTCGGCGTCTCCAGCAACATTGTCGGCAAGACGCTGTGCGCGTTCGGCGACGCGGCCGCGACGCCGGTGCTGTCGACGATGAAGCTGTTCCGTCACGAGTACGAGTCGCATGTACGTGAGGGCCGATGCACGCTGCCGGCCCCGTGGCGCGCGACGATGCCCGTCTTCGCGGGGTCGCATTGAATGGGAGGCGGACCTGAAGGTCCGCCTCTACGACTAGAGGTGAGGACGCAATACCGAGGTGAGGGCGTAGAGGCGGGTCGTTAGACCCGCCTGAACGACATGGATCTCAGATTTCTCGTTCAGCTCGGGATTATCGGCCTGACGTTCTTCATGCTGATCAATGCCTCGGCGCTGCTCGTGTATGCCGAGCGCAAGGTGATGGGCTTCATGCAGCAGCGGTACGGCCCCTATCTGGTCGGGCCGCACGGGCTGCTGCAGCCGCTCGCCGACATTCTCAAGCTCCTGATGAAAGAGGAGCTGCGGCCCAAGGGCGCGGACCGGTGGCTCTTCACGCTGGCACCGGTGCTGGCGGTGACCGCGGCGTTTGCGGCCTTCGCCACCGTGCCGTGGGGCGCCGAGACGACGCTCTTCGGGTTGCTCGACGAGCCGGTCAAGCTGGGGGTGTCCGACGTCAACGTCGGCGTGCTGGTCGTGTTCGCCATCACGTCAATGGGCGTCTACGGGATCGTGCTCGCCGGCTGGTCGTCCAACAGCAAGTACTCGCTGATGGGCGGTCTCCGCGCGTCCGCGCAGATGATCAGCTACGAGCTCTCCTACGCGACGGCGCTGGCTGCCGTGATTCTGCTCGCGGGCTCACTGTCGCTGCGGGAAACGGTCGACGCGCAGGCCGGGTACTGGTTCGGGTTCATCCCGCAGTGGTTCATCTTCCTGCAGCCGCTGGGGTTCATCATTTACGTGATCGCCGGCGTCGCCGAGACCAACCGCGCCCCGTTCGATTTCCCGGAAGCCGAACAGGAGCTCGTCGCCGGCTACAACACCGAGTACAGCTCGGTGCGCTTCGCCCTCTTCCCGCAGGCCGAATACATCAACATGACGACGATGTCGGCGGTGGCGACCGACCTGTATCTGGGCGGCTGGCACGGTCCGTTTCTGCCGCCGGAATACGGATGGATCTGGTTTCTGATGAAGGTGAGCGCGATTCTCTTCGTCTACATCTGGGTGCGATGGACGGTTCCCCGGTACCGATACGACCAGCTGATGCAGTTCGGCTGGAAGTGGCTGTTTCCGGCGGCCGTGATCAACCTCATCATCACGGCAGCCGCGGTGCTCTACTTCAATGTCTGAGGCGCTGGTCTTTTACTTCCTCGCGGGCCTGGCCATCATGGCGTCGGCGCTCGTGATCGGCCAGCGCAATCCGATGTACAGCGTTCTCCTGCTCATCGCGTCGTTCGGCGCGCTGGCGGGCCTCTACATCCAGCTCGACGCGCCCTTTGTCGCGGTGGCGCAGATCATCATCTACGCCGGCGCGATCATGGTGCTCTTTCTGTTCGTCGTCATGCTCCTCAACGCCCCGCAGGAGGACGCCGCGGGGTGGGACCGCTCGCATCCGCTGCGGAGGCCCGGAATGTCCCGCATTGGAGCGCTGCTGGCGCTGCTGCTGGTGGTGCAGCTGGCGTGGGCGGTGCTCAGCATGAGCGGGGTGGAGGCGCCGGCCGGCACCGGCGGCGACGCCGTGAGCTCCGTTCGGGCGCTCGGCCGCACGCTCTTCACCGACTACGTGTTCGCGTTCGAGGCCACGTCGATCCTGATTCTCGTGGCGATGATCGGCGCCGTGATGCTTGCGCGGCGGGAGGGCGACGAGGCGTGATCCCGCTGGGCCACTACCTGATCGTCTCGGCCGTCCTGTTCGCGATTGGGTCGGCGGGCGTCTTTCTGCGGCGCAACCTGATCACGATTCTCCTGTCGGTCGAGATCATGCTCAACGCCGTGAACCTCACGTTTGTCGCGTTCGGCCGCCAGCACGGCACCGTCGACGGCCAGATCGTCGTCTTCTTCGTCATGACCGTCGCCGCGGCCGAGGCGGCCGTCGGGCTGGCGATCGTGATCGCGCTGTACCGGCATCGCGAATCGCTCAACCCGGACGCGTTCACGGCGCTTAGATGGTAATGGGTTTCACAATCGACGTAGTGCCCGGCTTTAGCCGGGCTGAAGCCCGGCACTACGTACGAAACGTGCTGCCTGGGGTGCCTGGAGTGCCTGGAGTGCCGTGCTCGCGCTGATTCCGCTTTTCCCGTTCGCCGGGTTTCTGGTCAACGCGTCGCTCGGGCGCCGGCTGCCGAAGTCCGTCTCCGGCGGGGTGGCGTCGGCGGCGATGGTGGCGGCCTTCGCCGTGGCGGGCACGAGCGTGCTGGCGCTTGCCGGGATGCCTCCCGGGCGCCGCGCCGTGGAGGAGACGGTCTACACCTGGATCGCGTCCGGCGAGTTCGTGCTGGACCTGACGTTCAGGCTCGACCCGCTGTCGGCCGTGATGATCCTGGTGGTGACCGGGATCGGCGCGCTGATTCACGTCTACTCGACGGCCTACATGCACGAGGAGACCGATCCCGAGTACGCGCGCTACTTCTCGTATCTCAACCTGTTCGCCGCCTTCATGCTCGTGCTGGTGCTCGGCGCCAACTTCCTCGTGCTGTTCGTGGGGTGGGAAGGGGTGGGGCTCTGCTCGTACCTGCTGATCGGGTTCTGGTTCCGGAAGAAGTCGGCGGCCGACGCCGGCAAGAAGGCGTTCATCGTCAACCGGATCGGCGACTACGCGTTCGTCCTCGGCATGCTGCTTCTCGTGACCCGGTTCGGCACGCTGGACTTTCAGCGGCTGGCGGCGGTCGTGTCGGCCGTCCCGCCCGAGCAGGGTGTGTGTGGCGCCGTCTCGATGGCGACGCTGCTGCTCTTCATCGGCGCCACCGGCAAGTCGGCGCAGATTCCGCTCTACACCTGGCTTCCCGACGCGATGGAAGGCCCCACCCCGGTCTCCGCGCTGATTCATGCGGCGACGATGGTGACGGCCGGCGTGTACATGATCGGCCGCAATGCGGTGCTGTTCAGCCACGCGCCGGAGACGATGCTGATCGTGGCGGTCGTCGGCGCGGTCACCGCGCTGATGGCGGGCACCATCGGGCTCGTCCAGAACGACATCAAGCGGGTGCTCGCGTACTCCACGGTGTCGCAGCTCGGCCTGATGTTTCTGGCCATGGGGGTCGGCGCGTTCGGCGCCGGTATCTTCCATCTCTACACGCACGCGTTCTTCAAGGCGCTGCTCTTCCTCGGGTCGGGCGCCGTGATCCATGCGCTGCACGGCGAGCAGGACATCCGCCACATGGGAGGGCTCAAGCGCTCCCTCCCGGTCACGTACTGGACGTTCCTGATCGGGTCGCTGGCCATCGCCGGCGTCCCGTTCCTCTCCGGCTTCTTCAGCAAGGACGAGATCCTGTACGAGACGTTCCGCGAAGGCCACCTCCTGCTGTGGGTCGTGGCTGCCGTGACGTCGTTGCTGACCGCCGTCTACATGTTCCGGCTCGTCTTCCTCACGTTCCATGGGGAGAGAAGGGAAGGTGCGACTGGGACACACGCCGGTGCGACTGGCGATCACGATGGTGCGATTCCGCCTGACGTCGGTGCGACCGTGCACCGACCTGGTGCTGACTCGCACCGACAGGATGCAGGTTCGCACCTTCACGACGCCCCGGCCGCGATGGCCGTGGTGCTCGTGGTGCTGGCAGCCGGGTCGGTCCTGGCCGGGTACATCGGCGTGCCGCACGCCATCGGCGGCCACAACCGGCTCGGCGAGTGGCTCGCGCCGTCGTTCCAGGTTGCGGCTGCGGAAGGCGGAGAAGCCCTGGCGCCGGTGGAGCCGGTTGAGGAAGGCGGGGCAGCCGGTGGAGAGGCGGCGCTCGAGTTGTCGCTGATGGGGGTCTCGAGCCTGATCGCGCTGGCCGGCATCGGCCTCGCGGCGTTCATCTGGCTCCGCCGGCGGCAGCTGGCCGATGCGATGGCGAGCCGCTTCCCGGCGCTCTATCGGCTGCTGCTCAACAAGTACTACGTCGACGAGATCTACGACGCCGCCGTCGTCCAGCCGATCCGGATTGGTTCGCAGGAAGGCCTCTGGCGGGGTTTCGACGTGCGGGTGGTCGACGGGGTGGTCAACGGCACGGGTGTCGCCATTGCGGCCGGATCCGCCGTGCTCCGGCGGCTCCAGACCGGATCCGTACGGACCTACGCCGGCTCGATGTTCATCGGCGTGGTCGTCATCCTGGGGTACTACCTGTGGCGTTGAGAACAACTCCCAACTCCCAAGACCCAGCTCCCAACGGTCGTTGTCGAGCTGCTCCTCCGTGGGTGTTGGAAATTGGGCGTTGGGAGTTTACATGCTGTTGACCCTTTCGTGGCTCGTTCCGCTCGGCGGCGCGCTGCTCCTGCTCGCCATCGGCAACGCCGACGGCCGGCGCGACGGCGTCATTCGCGGCGTATCGCTCGCGGTGGCGGTCGCGACGTTTGCGCTGACGCTGGCCGTCTGGGCCGGCTTCGACGGCGCGACCCCGGATTTTCAGTTCGTGGAGCGGCGCCCGTGGATTCCGGCTTTCGGCATCGACTACTCCGTCGGTGTCGACGGGATCAGCCTGCTGCTCGTGGTCCTGACCGGGTTTCTGACCCCGATCGCGCTGCTGTCGTCGTGGGGATCGATCGAGCGCAAGGTGAAGGAGTTCTCGATCTTCATGCTCGCGCTCGAGGCCGCGATGATCGGTGTGTTCATCTCCCTCGACCTCTTCCTGTTCTACGTGTTCTGGGACGCGATGCTCGTTCCGATGTATTTCCTCATCGGTATCTGGGGCTACGACCAGCGCATCTACGCCGCCGTCAAGTTCATGCTCTACACCATGGCGGGCAGCGTGCTGATGCTGGTCGCGATCCTGGGGCTCGCCTTCCTCCACAGCACCGCCACCGGGGCGTACTCGTTCGATCTGCTCAGGCTCTACGCGCTCGATATCGCGCCGGAGACGCAGACCTGGTTCTTCCTGGCGTTCACCGTGGCGTTTGCGATCAAGGTGCCGCTCTTTCCGTTTCACACGTGGCTGCCCGATGCGCACGTGCAGGCGCCGACCGCCGGGTCGGTGATTCTGGCCGGCGTGCTGCTGAAGATGGGGACGTACGGCCTCCTGCGGTTTTCGTTTCCGCTGTTCCCGGAGGCCGCCGCCTATTTCGCGCCGTGGCTGGCCGGGCTGGCGGTCATCGGGATCGTCTACGGCGCGCTGGTGGCGATGGTCCAGCCGGACATGAAGAAGCTGGTGGCGTATTCCTCGGTCAGCCACCTCGGCTTCGTGGTCCTCGGGATCTGCGCGATGAACACCCAGGGCGTCCAGGGCGCGATCTACCAGATGGTGGCGCACGGCGTCAGCACCGGCGGGCTCTTCCTCATGGTCGGCATGCTGTCCGATCGGCGGCACACGCGCCTCATCAGCGAGTTCGGCGGGCTCAAGGCCGTCACGCCGAAGCTGACGGCGGCGTTTCTGATCGTCACCCTGGCGTCGATTGGGCTTCCCGGGTTGAACGGCTTCGTCGGCGAGTTCCTGATCATGCTCGGCGCGTTCCGCTGGGACCCGCGGTTCGTCGTCGTCGCCGGCCTCGGCGTCATTCTGTCGGCCGTGTACATGCTCTGGATGTTCCAGCGGGTGTATTTCGGCCCGATCACGCACGAGGAGAACGCCGGGCTGCGGGATCTCCTGCCTCGGGAATGGGCCGCCGTGGTGCCCATCTGCGCTCTGGCCGTGGTGATGGGTGTGTTCCCGACGCTGTTTCTGAAGCCGATGGAGGCGTCGGTCGAGGCGCTCGTCCAGCGGGTGCAGGCGGCGCGCCCCCTGAGGGTCGACGCCGCAGGCCAAAAGTCACAAGCCATCGGTCGACGGCCGGAGGCGACCTTCTGATCCATGCTTAACGCCTCTTTCGACGCCATCGTCCCGATGCTCTGCGTCACGCTGGCCGCGCTGGCGGTGATGGGGGCCGAGGCGTTTCGATCGAAAGGCGAGAACCTGCCGATCGGCGGGCTCGGGATCGTGGGTCTTCTGGGGGCCGGCGTCGCGACCGTGCTCCTCTGGGACCGCAATGCCACGGGCTTCGGCGTCATCGTGGCCGACAACTTCGCGCTGTTCATCACGGCCGTGCTGCTCGCGGTCGGCGTGCTGACGATCATGTTCTCGTCGCCGGTCATCCAGCGGGACGGCCTGCCGAAGGGCGAGTACTACGCGCTCGTCCTCTTTTCGATCGCCGGCATGATCATGATGGCCTCGGCCAACGATCTGCTGGTGATCTTCATCGCGCTCGAGATTCTCTCGATTGCCGTCTACGTGCTGACCGGAATCCGGCGCGACGATGCCCGGGCGACGGAGGCGTCCTTCAAGTACTTTCTGCTCGGGGCGTTTTCGAGCGCCTTCTTCCTCTACGGCATCGCCTTCACCTACGGGCTGGCGGGCAGCACGCGTCTCGACCGGATCGGGGCGTACCTGGCCGCGCAGTCGATGAGCGCCAACCCGCTCATCCTCGTGGCGCTCGGCCTGCTCCTCGTCGGGTTCGCGTTCAAGATCTCGGCCGTTCCCTTTCACATGTGGACGCCGGATGCCTACGAAGGGGCCCCGGCGGTCGTGACCGGCTTCATGTCGACCGGCGTCAAGGCGGCGGCGTTCGCGGCGTTTGCGCGGGTCTTCCTGTCGGCGTTCGAGCCGTTCAGCGCGGAGTGGGCCCCGATGGTCTGGCTGCTCGCCGCGGCGACGATGATTCTGGGCACCGTCGTGGGCGTCGCGCAGAGCAACCTGAAGCGGATGCTGGCCTACTCGAGCATCGCCCACGGCGGCTATCTGCTCGTCGCCCTGGTCGCGGCCAACGACATCGGCAAGGCCGCGATCCTGTTCTACCTGCTGGCGTACGCCGTGACGAACGTGGCGGCGTTCGGCGTGATCGCGCTGCTCGGCACGCGCGAGGCCGCCAACGACGACCTCCGCGACTATGCCGGACTCTGGCACACGCACCCGGCGCTGGCGGCGCTGATGACCGTCTGCCTGCTCTCGCTCGGCGGGCTGCCTCCGACGGCCGGCTTCATTGGAAAGTGGTACGTCTTCAGCGCGGCGATCAGCGCCGGGTACTACGGGCTCGCCATCATCGGTGTCCTGACCAGCGTGATCTCGGTGTTCTTCTACCTCCGCGTCGTGGTCATGATGTACATGGCGGAGCGTCAGGGGCCGCTCGCCGCGCCGCCCCGCGTCGCGGCCGTCGGCATGGCAGCGCTCGTCGCGTCCATCGCGGCCATTGTTGTCCTTGGAGTGCTTCCAACGACCGTCCTCGACCTTGCGGCCGCGTCGATTGCCACGATATTTTGATCCCGCGTGGCCGAGCCTTCCATCGACATCAGCCGCGAGCTCGAAGTGCTCGAAGCGGAATTGAAGCGGCTCGAAGCCGAGTACAACATGTTCTTTGCGGGCCGGCTGCCGCGTCCGCCGTGGGAAACGCGGGGCCGCGTCGGCGCGCTCGTCAAGCGCCTCGACCGCCAGCACGTCGGCAGCTATGCCGATCGCTTCCGGTTCACCACGCTGCAGACCCGATATTCGACGTTCGTCGATCTCTGGGATCGGGGGCTCCGGGCGCGCGAGGAAGGGCGGCCCGGACCCTTCGCGCAGGCACGGCCCGCGGCGGAGGCGCCGGCGCGGGCTCCGAAGGATCGAATCGTGTACGTGACGACGCTCGCCGATCCGCTGCACGAAATGGACAAGGTGGAAGAGATGTACGAACGGCTGTCGCAGGCGCGCGCCGAAGCCGGTCAGGATGCCGTACCGGTACCGTTCCACAGGTTCGTGGAGCTGATCCGGACGCAGGTCGGGACGTTGAAGAGCGGCGGCAGCTCCGAGGTGGCGTTCCGGGTCTCGATGAAGGACGGAAAGGTCGCCTTCACCGCGCGCGCGCTCCGCGGCGTGCGCAAGTCCGGGGACGAGGAATGACGGCTGGAGACGGAGAGTCGGCGGGACCCCACCGCGCCGACGCGGTGGGGCGCCCAGGTCATGCAGTTCTAGACTTTGCTGACGTTCCCTGCCTGAGGACCTTTCGGACCATCGACGATCTCGAACTCGACCGCCTGGCCTTCGTCAAGGGATCGGAATCCGTTGCCCGTAATCGCCGAGTAGTGCACGAAGACGTCGCTGCCACCCTCTCGTTCGATGAACCCGTAGCCCTTGGCATTGTTGAACCACTTGACCTTGCCTGTAATACGCATCGTTCTTCTTCCCTGATTGCTCGAAACGCGTTCGAGACACAAAAAAAGACCGCGAGTGCTTGCGCGGCCTCGACTGCTACGCCAACCCGTCGACCCGTCCCGGGATCGCCCGGAACCTGCCGACGAGTGAGAGAACGCCCCTTAACGCAGGCCTATCCTAAGCGCGGCCATTATGGGTGTCAAGCCGCCTGCGCGCTTCAGCGCTGCGGCGAGCCTCGCCGCAGCGCGACGCGGAGGCGGGATTGATGCGACGAGCCTTACTGAGCGTCTCGGACAAATCCGGACTCGCCGATTTTGCCAGAGGCCTGATCCAGCGCGGGTTCGAGCTGGTCTCCACCGGCGGCACCGCGCGGGCCCTCCAGGAGGCCGGCCTCGCCGTCACCGGCGTTGCCGAGGTGACCGGATTTCCCGAAATGATGGACGGCCGCGTCAAGACGCTGCACCCGCTGGTGCATGGCGGCATTCTCGCGCGCCGGAGCAGGGCCGACGACGTGGCTGCGGCGGCGGCACACCGGATCGGCCTCATCGACGTCGTCGCCGTCAATCTGTATCCGTTCGTGGCCGCGGCCGCCAACCCCGACACGCCGTTCGACGCGCTGGTCGAGGAGATCGACATCGGCGGCCCGAGCCTCGTGCGCGCCGCGGCCAAGAACTTCGCGGACGTGCTGGTGGTGGTGTCTCCTGCCGATTACGCGTCCGTGCTCGAGCAGCTGGATCGCAGCGCGGGACCCTCGCAGGAGTTCCGGTTCGATCTCGCGCGGAAGGCGTTCGCGCACACGGCCCGCTACGATGCGGCGATTGCCGCCGCGCTGGCGACGGTCACCGCAGGCCCCTCGGGCTTCGCTCGCGAGGCGCCGTCGATGCTGGCGCCGGTGCTTCCGCTCGAGCTCCGAAAGATCCGCGACCTCCGCTACGGTGAAAATCCGCACCAGCCGGCGGCGTTGTACGAAGGATTCGGCGGCCCGTCCGGAGGGCTCGTCGTGCTGCAGGGCAAGGAGCTCTCGTACACGAACCTGCTCGATCTGGACGCCGCCGTACGCATTGTCATGGAGTTCGACGAGCCGGCGGCGGTCGTCATCAAGCACACGAATCCGTGCGGGGCGGCCACCGGCCGTGCCGCCGCCGATGCGTACGTGCGCGCCCGCGACGCCGACAGCCTTGCCGCGTTCGGCGGCATCGTCGGCCTCAACCGGCGAATCGATGCCGAGACGGCCGGCGCCATCGTGTCGACCTTCATCGAAGCGGTGGCCGCGCCGGGCGTCGACGAGGACGCCCGCGCGGTGCTCGCCGGCAAGCCGAACATGCGCGTCGTCATTGCCGGCGGCCGGCCGCAGGCGGGAGCCGCCGAAGGCGCGCTCGAGCTGCGGTCGATCGTCGGAGGGGTGCTCGTGCAGGCGCGCGACGTCGTGCGCGAGGCGCACGCGCCATGGCCGGGGGAGGAGGGGCTCCGGGTGGTGACCCGGCGTCAGCCGACCGGCGAGGAATGGCGCGCGCTTCGATTTGCGTGGCGGATCTGCGCCCACGTCAAGTCGAATACGGTCCTCTTCACCGGCGCCGACCGGACGCTGGCGATTGGCGCCGGCCAGATGAGCCGCGTCGACGCCGTGCGTGTGGCGCGCATGAAGGCGGAAAGCCTTGGCGCGGCCGGATTGCGCGGCTCGGTTGCCGCCTCGGACGCGTTCTTTCCGTTTCGCGACGGGCTCGACGCGGTTGCGGCCGCTGGCGCGACCGCCGTCGTGCAGCCGGGCGGATCAGTGCGTGATCCAGAGGTCATCGCCGCCGCCGACGAGCAGGGCCTGGCCATGGTGTTCACGGGGCGCCGGCATTTCAGGCATTGAAGTGGTGTTTCGTACGTAGTGCCGGGCTTCAGCCCGGCTCAAGCCGGGCACTACGTCGGCGTGGCGCCGAGGGCGCGGAGCAGTTCCGCCGGCGTGAGGACCGCAGGGCCGAATTTGGCGACCACGAGCCCGGCGGCTTCGTTGGCGAGGCAGGCCGCTTCAGCCAGCGTGGCGCCGGCCGCCAGGGCGAGCGCGGCGGTGGCAATGACCGTATCGCCGGCGCCCGTGACGTCCGCCACTTCCCGGGCCGTTGCCGGCACCGAGTCCTCCGCTCCCTCGGCGAGCAGCCAGATCCCCTGATCGCCGCGCGTCATCAGGACGGCGCCGCACGCGGCACGCTCCCGGAATACGCGGGCCGCCAGCCGAGCCTCGTCGTCGGTCCTCACGCGCATGTTGGCGGCGATCTCCGTTTCGTGGTGGTTGGGCGTGATGACCGTTGCGCCGCGGTAGTAGTCGATGTGCGGAATTTTCGGATCGACCAGCACCGGAATCTTCCTGGCGGCGCCGGCGTCGAGAGCCGCCTGCATGATGCGCTCCGTGACGCAGCCCTTCAGATAATCCGAGATGACGATCGCCGAGGCGTCCGTCGCGTGCTGCTGGAGCGCCGCGACGACCCGCTGCTCGACCTCGCCGGCGATCTCCGCGTCCACCTCGTAGTCGACGCGAGCCACCTGCTGGTTCCGTTCGGTGACGATGCGCACCTTGGTCGTGGTGGGGCGCGAGGCATCGCCGACACACGCCGGAGAGATGCCGGCCTCGCGGCAGGCGGCGGCCAGCGTCGCGGCCGCGTCGTCCTGCCCGGCGATGGTGACCAGCGTAGCGCGCGCACCCAGGCTGGTGATGTTGTGCGCGACATTGGCCGCGCCGCCGATCCGGTGGCTTTCGTGGTCGAAGATGATGATCGGGACCGGCGCCTCGGGCGAGATCCGCGTCACGCGTCCGGCAATGAACCTGTCGAGCATCGCGTCGCCGACCACGAGGATGTGTGTGCGGGCCGCGGCTGCGACGATGGCGCGCGCGCGCTCAGGCGCGACTGGGGGCAGCATCGTCTGTGCGCCTCGCCGCAAAAGGCAGCGTGATCAGGACGAGGAACAGCATCAGGAATTCGGAGTCGCCGAAGTTGTACTCGAAGAGCCCGGCGGCGAGCATCGCCGCCACGCCTCCCAGCGCGGCCGCCGACAGCACGCGGCTGGTGCCGGGACGGGAGCCGTTGCGCCGAAACAGGCGGAAGAGGCTCACCGTGAGCGCGCCGACGAACCAGAGCCAGACCGCCAGGGCCGGCAGGCCGCGTTCGGCCGCGATCTGCAGCGGGACGTTGTGCAGGTGCGGGTTCGTGTCATTGACCGCATAGTCGGGCCGGTACTGGTCGTAGACGCGCGGCACCATGTTCGGTCCCACGCCCGTCAACGGATGATCCCGCACCATGAGCGCGCCGATCTCGATCATCGCGAAGCGGTCCTGGTTGGCCGGATCCTGCGCGTTGAAGGTCGAGGTGAGCCGGTTGATGAGGCCCTGCGGCGCCAGCACGAAGAGCGCGGCGAGGATGACCGGCAGCAGCGCGGTCAGCCGGAAATCCTTGAGCACGAACATCAGGCCCACCGCGACACAGCCGCCAATCCAGGCATTGCGCGTGAAGGTCAGCGCCAGCGCGACCACGAGCGCCGGCATCACGAGCGCGGGCCAGATGCGGTCGCGCGAGCCGAACACGAGACGCGCGGCGGCCGTGCAGAGGACGAGCATCAGCAGGCCCGAGTAGGTCATGTAGTGGCTGAGCGTTCCCTGCGGCCGCTGCCCGAGGTTGTCGTAATGCAGGACCCCGTACTGCACGATCCCGAAGATGGCGCTGGCGGCGCCCACGGAAATGATGACGTCGACCACGGTGGCCGCCCGCGGCCCGCGGGCGATGTCGTAGACCGCGGGCACGATGGCGAAGAGGACGAGCTGCTTGCTGTCGATGAAGCTCGCGGCCGGGTCGACGGAGAAGGCAGACGACGCCAGCGTCAGCGCCGCATACGCCAGGAGCGCAGGGAAGAACGGCGGCGCGGACGGGAGCGACCGCTCGCGGATCCGCCGCACCAGCCAGGTGGTCAGCAGCCCGGCGAGCAGTATGTGTGCGAGCGCGATGGAGACCTGCAGCGCGCCGACGAATCCCAGCAGCAGCGCTGCCGTCACCCGTTCGTCCAGGGGCAGGGGACGCGCCTGGGTTACGCTGACCGTCACCGCGCTCATGCGTGCCGAGCCCTCCCTGAGCCGATGTCTTCGCTCCGCGCAGCATGCGCGGCAAGGCCCCGCTCGGCCGCCGCCGCCACCCGTTCCGGGTCGATGCCGGTGAGGCAGCGGAAATCGCCCGGCTCGCACCGCCGCTGCCGGCACGGCCGGCAGGGAAGCGGTCCGGCGTCCAGCGCCTCCGCAAACCAGCGGCGATCCCGCCAGGGCATCGAGCGCTCCGCCAGCGTGGGGCCGAACAGGGCTACGACCGGCGACTGCGTTGTGGCTGCGATATGAAGCGGGCCGCTGTCTCCCCCAATGTACACCGCCGCACGGCTGGCGAGCACGCGGAGCTCCTGCACGTCGAACTGCCCGTGCGCCACGGCCCCGGCGGCGACGCCGCGCCGCCCGACCCGCGCGACGATG
>Ga0155950_1061_pt4 | contig 19355 bp, 18 predicted proteins | sample RifCSPlowO2_02_FD_107604 | JGI IMG/M metagenome (GOLD analysis project Ga0155950, IMG submission 107604) | Acidobacteria bacterium RIFCSPLOWO2_02_FULL_67_21
CCTGACGCTGTCGCTCGCGGGCGGCTCACAGTGGACACCCGGGACGAGGCTCCTGACCGGCCTCGACATCATCGCGCGCCTCGTATCGTCTCGGCGGCAGGTTACCGGTGAGATCACCGTCGCAGCTCTTTCCCCCGAACACGAACCACTGAGGCGCCGAGGCACCGAGAATGACATTCACGATGTCTCGGTGTCTCGGTGTCTCGGTGGTGTGTAGACGGAGTGTTCGATGTTTGCGGCGCTTTGCGTGGAGGATCGTTCGTCGATCGAGGCGCTGGTCGCGATCGCCAGAGATTTCACGCCGCGCTGGGAGCGCCGTGGGCCGTCTGCGGTGGCGCTCGACCTGGCCGGGCTCGAACGGCTGTTCGGGCATCCGCGCGCGATTGCCGACGAGCTCCGGCGCGCGGCCGGCGAGCAGGGAGTGCGGGCATCGGTCGCGATGGCGGGCACCTGCACCGCCGCGCATCTGCTGGCTATTTGTAGGCAGAGGGCAGTAGGCAGTAGGCGGCACGAACACCCGGTCGTCATCGCGCCCGGTGGAGAAGCGTCGGCGCTGGCGCCGCTGCCGATCGATCTGCTGGCGGTCCTGCCCCCGCGCCTCCTCGCCCCTTTGCCCCCTTGCCCCCGCGCCCCCTTGCCCCCTCCCATTTCGACCTTCCATCGGTGGGGCCTCCGGACGCTGGGCGCGCTGGCGGCGCTGCCGGCCGATGCCGTGGCCGCCCGTCTGGGGGCCGAGGGCGTCCGGTGGCAGCGGTTGGCGCGCGGCGAGGATCTGCGTCCGCTCACGCCCGAGGCGCCGGAAGAGCGGTTCGAGCAGGCGATCGACCTCGACTGGCCGATCGAAGGGCTCGAGCCGCTCTCGTTCGTGCTGGGCCGGCTGCTGGAGCCGCTGGCCGCGCATCTCGAGCGGCGCGGGCGCGGCGCCGCGGCCGTGCGGCTGCAGCTGCAGCTGGTGACCCGCACCGTGCACGAGCGATCGCTGCAGCTGCCCGCGCCGATGCGCGACGTGCGGGCGCTGCGCACGCTGCTGCTGCTCGACCTCGAATCGCATCCGCCCGGGGCCGGCATCGACCGCGTGGTGGTGGCGGTCGATCCCACGCCGGCGCGCGTGCTGCAGTTCTCGCTGCTGACGCGCCCGCTTCCGTCGCCCGAGCGGCTGTCGATGCTGATGGCGCGGCTGTCGGCCTTGATGGGCGAGGGGCGCTGCGGCTCGCCGGCGGTGGTGGATACCTGGCAGCCGGGCGCGTTCGCGGTGCGGCCGTTCGCGCCGCGCGATCACGAGCCACAGAGTCACAGAGACACAGAGAAGACTCTCAATAGGCTCTGTGACTCTGTGTCTCTGTGGCCCGTGGCAGGAAAAGAGGCCGCGGATCTGCCCGCAGTCGCGCTTCGGCGCTTCCGCGTCCCGATCCCGGCGCGGGTGCGCGTCGAGGGCGATCGGCCGGTGTCGGTCACCACGTACCGGCGCGAGCTGCCGGGCGGGAGCGTGCGGCAGTGCGCCGGCCCGTGGCGCACGTCTGGCGCGTGGTGGCTCGGCGACTCACGCGCTCAACTCCCAACGCCCAACTCCACAACACCCAATTTGGAAGTTGGTGTTTTGGGAGTTGGGAGTTCGTCCTGGGACCGCGACGAATGGGACGTGGCGCTCGGCGACGGCAGCACGTGCCGTCTGGTCCGCGATCGCGCCGCGGGCGCGTGGTGTGTGGAGGGGATCTACGACTGACTACATCGAGCTCCACTGCGCGTCGGCGTTCAGCTTTCTGCAGGGCGCCTCGCTTCCCGAGACGCTCGTCGAGCGCGCCGCCGCGCTCGGCTATCCCGCCCTGGCGCTCGTCGACGCCGACGGCGTGTACGGCGCGCCGCGGTTTCACAAGGCGGCCCGGCAGGCGGGCCTGAAGGCGATCGTCGGCGCGGAGCTCACGATTGATAGTAGGCAGCCGGCAGTAGGCAGTAGGCAGCAAGAACTCCTGCGGCACCAAGCATCACTGCCTACTGCCCACCGCCTACTGCCTACTGCCACATGGTCCCTTCCCGTCCTCGTCGAATCCCAGGCCGGCTACCGGAATCTCTGCCGGCTGATCACGCGCATGAAGATGCGCGCAGAGAAGGGCAGCGGCGCCCTGACGCTCGACGAGCTGGAGGGATCGACCGCGGGCCTCGTGGCGCTCGGCGGCCGGCCGCTGCTCGACGCGCGCGGCCACGGCGTCGGCGGCCTGCTCGACCGGCTGGTCGGCCTGTTCGGCCGCCGCAATGTGTACGTCGAGCTGCAGCGCCACCTGCTGCGCGACGACGAGGCCGGCGCGGCGGCGCTCGAGTCGCTGGCGCGCGCCTACCGCGTGCCGGTGATCGCCACCAACGGCGTCCGGTTTGCCGCGCCGGCGGACCGGCCGCTCTTCGACGTGCTGACCTGCGTCCGCCACCACACGACGCTCGACGAGGCGGGGCGCCGGCTGGCGCGCAACGCCGAGCGGTATCTCAAATCGCCCGAGGCGATGGCGCAGCTGTTCGCGGATCGGCCCGAGGCGATCGCGGCCACCGGGGCGCTGGCCGCGCGGCTCGAATACACGATGGCGGACCTGGGATACCGGTTTCCGTCGTACCCGGTGCCGGCCGGCGAGACCGAGATGTCGTTCCTCCGCCACATCACCGAGGCGGGGGCGCGCGACCGGTACCGGCCGTTTCACGACAAGGCGCGCGCCCAGATCGCGCGCGAGCTCGATCTGATCGAGAAGCTGGATCTCGCCGGCTACTTTCTGATCGTCTGGGACATCGTGAACTACGCGCGCCAGCAGCACATCCTCGTGCAGGGCCGGGGGTCGGCCGCCAACAGCGCCGTCTGCTACAGCCTGGGGATCACCGCCGTCGATCCGATCGCGATGGACCTGCTCTTCGAGCGCTTTCTGTCCGAGGAGCGGGGCGAGTGGCCCGACATCGACCTCGACCTGCCGAGCGGCGACCGCCGCGAGCGCGTCATTCAGCACGTCTACGAGAAGTACGGGCGGCTGGGCGCGGCGATGACCGCCAACGTGATCACCTACCGCAGCCGCAGCGCCGCGCGCGAGATCGGCAAGGCGCTCTCGCTGGCCGACGAGGACATCGACCGGCTGGCGAAGGTGATGAATCATTTCGAGTTCACGGACCCGAATGAGACGCTCGGGCGCAACCTCGCGTCGGTCGGGCTCTCGCTCGACCTGCCGCGGATGCGCACGTGGGCCGATCTCTGGTGCCGCATCCAGGATCTGCCGCGGCATCTCGGGCAGCATTCGGGCGGCATGGTGATCTGCCAGGGCGAGCTCGACGCGGTCGTCCCCCTCGAGCCCGCCTCGATGCCGGGCCGCGTCGTGGTCCAGTGGGACAAAGACGACTGCGCCGACATGGGCATCGTCAAGGTGGACCTGCTCGGGCTCGGGATGATGGCGGTGCTGCAGGATGCGATTGCATTGGTGAACACGGCAGGGGGCGAGGGGGCAAGGGGGCAAGGGGTCAGTGGGCAGCGAGCAACGGGCAACGGTTCTTCTGTCCCCTCGCCCCCTTGCCCCCTTGCCTCCTTCGATCTCGCGCATCTCCCCCCGGACGACCCCGCCGTTTACGACCTGCTGCAGACGGCCGACACGATCGGCGTGTTTCAGGTGGAGTCGCGCGCGCAGATGGCGACGCTGCCGCGGCTGAAGCCGGCGTGCTTCTACGACCTGGTCGTGCAGGTGGCCATCATCCGCCCCGGCCCCATTGTCGGCGACATGGTGCATCCGTATCTGAACCGCCGCGCGGGACGCGAGCCGGTCGTGCCGCTGCACCCGTCGCTCGAGCCGGTGCTGGCGCGCACGCTCGGCGTGCCGCTCTTTCAGGAACAGCTGCTGCGGATGGCGATGGTGGCGGCCGGGTTCACGGGCGGGCAGGCCGAGGAGCTCCGCCGCGCGATGGGCTTCAAGCGCTCCGAGAAGCGGATGCAGCAGGTCGAGGTGCAGCTGCGCGCGGGGATGGCGAAGAAGGGGATGACGGGCGATACGGCCGAGCGGATCGTCGCGTCCATCACCTCGTTTGCGCTGTACGGCTTTCCCGAGTCGCATGCCGCCAGCTTTGCGCTGCTCGCGTATGCGAGCGCGTACCTCAAGGTTCATTACCCGGCGGCCTTCTATGCCGCGCTGCTGAACAACCAGCCGATGGGGTTCTACCATCCGGCCTCGCTCGTCAAGGACGCGCAGCGGCGGGGCGTGCGCTTCCACTCGATCGACGTGCAGCAGTCCGCCTGGCACTGCCGCATCGAGGAGGACGGCGCGATCCGGCTCGGGCTGATGTACGTGAACGGCCTGCGCAAGGAGATCGGCCAGGCGATCGCCGCCTTCGGGAGAACGTCTCAACCGTACGTAGCGCCGGGCTTTAGCCCGGCCGAGAACCGGACCGAGCGCCGGACCGAGTGCCCGAAATGCGGCACTGATGACGAGTCGATGATCGAGGTCGTGCGGGACGGGACCTATTTCTGCAACACCTGTGCGCACGAGTGGGCCGTGCCGGCGCCGCCGGCCGGCCGGTTTGCGTCGATCGAAGATCTCGTCCGGCGCACGGGCCTGCGCCGCGACGAGCTCATGACGCTGGCCGACATCGGCGCGCTCAACGCGTTTACCCACGCGCGCCGCAGCGCGCTGTGGCAGGTGGAGCGGGTGGTGCGCCCGGCGGGGGAGTTGTACGAGGAGGACGACAAATGGGGTCGGGAGTCATTTTCAGGTGACACTCCGGAAAATGACTCCCGGCCCCATTTTTCGTCCCCCTTGCCGGTGATGGATGCGCACGAGCGGCTGCAGGCCGACTACGCCGGCACGGGGCTGACGATCGGGCCGCACCCGATGGCGCTGCGCCGGGGCGAGATGGCGCTGCGCGGCGTGGTGCGCGCGTGCGATCTGCCGCAGGCGCGTGACGGACGACGGGTGCGGGTAGCCGGGATGGTGATCACGCGCCAGCGCCCGGGCACCGCCAAGGGCTTCGTCTTTCTCACCCTCGAGGACGAGACCGGCATTTCCAACATCATCGTACGCCCCGATCTGTTCGATCGCGAGCGGATGACGGTGATCCGCCAGCCGTTTCTGCTGGTCGAAGGGGTCCTGCAGCACCAGGACGGCGTCCTGTCCGTCAAGGCCGAGCGGCTGCACCCGATCCAGGGCGGCGCCTCGGTCGACGCCCACGATTTCTACTGACCTTCACCAATCGTCGTGTCCGGCTTCAGCCGGACCCCGACGAGTTTGGGCGTAGAGGCGGACTTCAGGTCCGCCGCGATGTCGCGGAGCACGGTATGTCGCTCCGCAAAACCGATCTGTCTGCGGGATACTCAGCATCCGCCGCCGTACCGCCTGGCGTAATCCAGCTTCGCGATGCCCACGGTTTTGCTCCGGACATACCGTGCTCCGCGACATGAGCCCGTCGCCGGCCTCGTATTCAGGCCGAATCGAGCAGATGTTCGATATGTCGTCTAAGTCAGTTCCATCCTTATTCGTTGTGAAACCCCAAGCCCAGCCGAGAAGAAGTCGTTTGTCGGGCAGGAGCTGCGCATCCCATACGCGAACATCGAGGACTTGGAGTATGGGCAGAAAGCCGGCAGACGTATCGGCGCGGCTATTGGTTACACGGTATTGCTTGGGCCGCTTGGCTTGCTCACGCTCTTCTCGAAGAAGCGCAACCACTACCTGACCATCGGCTATAAGGATGAGAACGGTAAGGAACAAGCCGCCGTGATCGAGTTGGGAAAGGACATCGTTCGGGCGACTCTTCCCATCGTTAAGGCGAGATCGGGAAAGGAGATCGTCTATCAGGACGAGGAGGCTCGAAAGTCTTCAGGCACATAACTGCGGACGACCAGTGTCGGAGGGAAGGTGGGTTTTGTTCGCCTTCCCTCTTTCATAGCCTGATCTTGGTTAGTGCCACTTCACTGAGGAGGTAGCCGAATGATTCGCGTGCCCCTCGTTGCACTGCTCCTTGCATTATCCACAACGTCGGGTAGCGCCACCACTTATTCCGCCGTCACCTTCAACGAACTTGTCGCCCGCGCGGACATCATTTTCGTGGGCGAGGTCGTGGATGTGCGGCCGGTCCCGGTGACGGTGCGTGAGGGCGCCATTATCAAGACCCGAGTCATCTTCCGCGTCTTCGACGCAATCTACGGCACGAGTAGCACTCTTGAAGTGTTCGACTTCTTGGGCGGCGAATACGGTGGGGTGGGCATGGCCGTGGCCGAGATGCCGACATTCACGGTTGGCGATCGTCGCGTCATCTTTGCTCGACGTGGACAAAGCATCAACCCTATCGTGGGATTCACACAAGGCCTCCTGCGCATTATTCGCGATGAGTCGAGCGTCGATCGCGTGTTCGCCTTGGATGGAGTGCCCATCAGGAATACCGACCAGATCGGCCAGTCACGCTCACTGCCGTCAACGTCTGCGGTTCCGATGCGGTTGAGCGATCTCCGGAGCAGGATCAGCGACCGTTTGGCGGCGATGCGCAGGAGATGAGGACGAGCGTCGCCGCCACGTTCGCTGTAGGCATCGGGCTGTGGCTTGCAGACATCGGCGAGGGCTATTGGAGAAATGGTCCTCGCTGGCCGTCCGGCTCTATTGTGATGCACCTCCAGCTCGGTTCTACGAGCGGGTCATTCATTGACGGAACTGGAACCTGGAACAGCAAGGCGGAGAATGCGTTGTCAATTTGGAATACCAACATTGGTCGCGTGTCCTTTCAGGTTGTGCGTGATTCGTCTTCAGGTATCAGTTATTCCAACGGAATCAACAATGTCTTCTGGGATGACAATATATACGGCGATTCCTTTGGCTCTGACACTCTAGCGATAACTCTTTACCGATACCGGGTGTCTGATAGCACGCTCACTGAGGCCGATGTCGTCTTTAACTTGACGAAGGAATGGAACTCCTATCGCGGAAATGTGAGGTCAGGTCTGAACGACATTCGGCGTGTTGCGCTGCATGAGTTCGGTCACGTCCTCGGCCTCGGTCATCCTGACGAGCACGGCCAGTCGGTCAGCGCGTTGATGAATAGCCGCATTAGTAATCTCGATAGTCTCCAAACAGACGATATAGATGGTGCTCGCGCAATGTATGGCTCGTCGGCGCCCCCGGCCAATCGTTCACCATCAGTGACGGCCAGTTGCAGTCCCTGCACGGTTGAATCTGGCATCAGTTCCAGCCTGCGCGCGACGGCAACCGATCCTGATGGGGACTCTCTGACGTATCAGTGGAGCGCTGCTCAGGGCTCGTTCTCAAGCTCAACATCGGAGAGCACGACCTGGAATGCTCCGCTCCAGCCAGCGACTGTGCTTGCCACGGTCACGGTTCGCGACAGCCGCGGTGCGAGTGCGAGCGCAACTGTAACGCTCACTGTTGTCTTCCGCGACAGGCTAAGGGTCAGCGCTCGACTTCTGCCAGGGCAAGCACTCGTCTCGCCGAGTGCGCAATACCGCCTCGTGTATCAGACCGACGGCAATCTGGTGCTTTACGACGACGTGGCAAGGCGCGACCTCTGGTCCACGAACACCGCCCTCACGAGCGCAGGTTTTCTGACGGTCCAGCCTGACGGCAATCTCGTTCTCTACAACGCTCAGTCACGCGACATGTGGTCGTCAGGAACATCGGGCGACGCGAACGCGTACTTGGTGGTGCAAAACGATGGCAACGTCGTCTTGTATCGCGCGAATGGGCAGCCGTTGTGGGATCGGATTAGCCGGCCAGGAGGTGCCCCAGGTCTGGGGCTCATGGCGCCGTAGACACCGGCATGGGTCTCGTGCCTCTCTTCGATAAACCAGACATCAGCGGATACTCCTGCTTCCATTCCTGGTGTTACCCGGAGCGTCCGATGCACTCTACTGCTCCAAGGGATTCGGGGGGCTCATCGTGTGACGGATGGTACTCGAGCGAAGGCGGACCTGAAGGTCCGCCTCTACGACAGTAGGCGTCATTGGGGACCCACTGCGGTGCGGGGCCGGGCATGTCCGGAGCAAAACCGTGGGCACCGCGAAGCTGGATTACATCAGGCGTTACGGCGGCGGATGCTGAGGATGTTGCAGATAAGCCGGTTTTGCGGAGCGACATGCCCGGCCCCGCAACGCTCAGGAGCTCGACGCGGGCAAGGATGCGGCAGAATTGACGCTGCCTCGTGCTCCCGCACCTCCTCCTTCTCGGCGTCGTCATCATCTGGGGCTGCACCTTCATTGCGACGAAGATCCTCGTGGCGGAGCTGCACCCGGTCGAGATCGTGGCGGCGCGGCTGGCGATCGGGATTCCGGTGCTCGGCGGGCTGCTGCTGGCCAAGCGTGTCCCCCTGCGGTTCACCCGCGCAGATCTCACGGCGCTCCTTGTCGGCGGCACGATCTTCGCCGTCCATTTCGTAATCCAGGCGGCCGGCCTCGTCACGACCACCGCCACGAACACCGGCTGGATCATCGCAGTGACGCCGCTCGTGCTGGCGGTGCTGTCGTTCGTCCTGCTCGGCGAGCGCATCGGCGGGGGCGGCATTGCCGGCATCGCGATCGCGACGGCCGGGATCGCGCTGCTCGTGTCGCGCGGGCGCATCGCCGATCTGAGCTGGCTGCGGAGCACCGGCGACTGGCTGATTCTGCTGTCGACGCTCACCTGGTCGCTCTACACGGTGTCCACGCGCAATCTGGTGCGGCGCCGCGATCCGCTCGCCGTGACGCTTGGCATCCTGACCGTGGCCGCCGCGTGCGTGGCGGTCGTCATGGTGCTCTCCGGGGATCTCGGCCGCATCCGCCCGCTGTCGCTCCGGGCGACGGCGGCGCTGCTGTACCTGGCCATACCGGGCATGGCGATCGGTCAGTGGCTGTGGCAGGAGGGCGTGGCGCGGCTTGGCGCGGCTCGCGCGGGCCTCTACCTCTATATCGAGCCGCTCTCCACAGTGGCGGCCGCCGTGCCGCTGCTCGGGGAGCCGTTCGGGCCGGTGGTGATCGTCGGCGGCGGACTGGTGCTGGCGGGTGTATATGTAGGGCAGCGCGGGCGCGACGGACGGAGGGAGCCGATCGAATGAGACGAATGGTGTTGCGTGTGGCGGCCGCGGCAGTCCTGGCGGCGATCCCGGCGCCCGCCGCGGCGCAGGCCGAGCTTCGGGTGTTCGTCGGCGGCGCCATGACGGGCCCCGTGCGCGAAGCGGGCGACGCCTTCGCGCGCGCGTCCGGCACCCGCGTGGTCTATGTGAGCGATACGACGGGTGCGCTGCAGAAGCGCCTGGCCTCGGGCGAGCGGGCCGACGTGGTGATCGTCACCGCGCCGGCCATGGAGACGCTTCAGAAGGAGAACCGGATTACGGCCGGCTCGCGCGTCGATCTCGCCCGCGCGCTGATCGGGGTCGGCGTCCGCGCGGGCGCTCCCTCCCCGGATCTGTCGACGCCCGAGACGTTCCGGGCGGCGCTCCTGAAGGCGCGTACCGTCGCGTACGTCAACCCCTCCGCGGGGGGCACCTCGGGCACGTACTTCGAGGGGCTGCTGCAGCGCATGGGGATCGCGGACGCGATGAAGCCGAAGATCGTCTACCGCACGCAGGGCTCCGAGGTGGCCGAGGCGGTGGCGACCGGCGCGGCGGAGATCGGGATCACGTTCACCAGCGAGCTCCGGCCACATCCCGGTGTGAAGGTGGCCGGCACGCTGCCGTCCGAGATCCAGCTGCCGACGATCTATACCGCGGCCATCGTGGCCGGCAGCGCCAACGCCGAGGCGGCACGCGCACTGCTGCGGGCGCTGGCCGGTGCCGACGGGCGTGCGGCGGTGAAGAAGGCGGGCCTCGAGCCGATCGAGGCCCGCCGCTGACAGGCCATGACCGCACGCTCACGGCGGCCGACCGCGGGCGTTGTCGCGAGGGCCACGGGCCTGAGCGTGCTGGCGCTTGCCGTGGCGGTGGGCTTTGCGGATCTGAAAGGGTGGCTCGGATATTCCGATCGGCGTGCCTTTGTCGAGTGGGCCATCCAGAGCGACGCTCCGCTCCCGGCCGGCAGCGCCGCCGGCCGCGCCTTCATGACCCGGTTTCCGCCCTCGCTTGCCGACCGGCGCCTGGTGACGCACGTCACGACGTGGAAGACGAGCTTCGCAGACGGCCCGGTCCTCGATGCCTCGTTCAACTACATGCGTCGTGACGAGTCCCGCACCGACTACGTGGCGACGCTCCCGCAGGTTCGCGAATGGGCCGCCGAGTCCAGATACGGATGGCTGCCGTGGGCGCTGACCGTGATCGGATTCATTCCCTTGCTGGGCGAGGCGGTGTTCGCGGCGTGATCGGCGCGCCGCGCCGTCGCTCTGCGACCGGCGGTTCGACGGCGAGTGCTGCCGTCCTGACGTGACCCTCGACGCCTTCGAAGCCTCCCTCGCCAATGCCGCGCCGCCCGGTCAACTGGTTCTTCGCCGGCGCGGCCGCTATCATGGTTCCACCGTGTCAGCGCCCCTGCGCCTCGCCTTTCTCGGCTGCGGCTTCATCACGCGCGTGCACAGCCGGCAGCTCCGCGCGCTGCGCGGCCAGGTGGTGTGCAGCTATGCGAGCCGCGACGCCGCCCGCGCCGAAGCGTGCCGCCGGCGGCATGGGGGCGCGGCTTCGTATGCGAGCTACGCCGCCGCCATCTCTGACCCGAGCGTCGACGCGGTGATCGTCGCGGTGCCGCCCCGGTTCCATCTCGACCTGACGCTCCAGGCGCTCGACGCGGGCAAGCACGTGCTGGTCGAGAAGCCGGCCTATCCGCGCCTCGCCGACTACCAGGCCGTGCTCGCCGCGCGCAACAGGACCGGACGCATCGTCTGCGTCGGCGAGAACGACCACTACAAGCCGCTCGCCATCTGCCTCCGGCGCCTGCTGCACGAGCGCGCGATCGGCGACCTCGTTTTCGCCCACTTCACGACGATCGTCAGGCGGCTGAAGTCGGCCGACGACTGGCGCAACGACGAGACGATGGCCGGGGGAGACGCGTTTTTCGAGGAAGGGGTCCACTGGCTGCACATCGCCGGCAGTCTCGGGCCGAAGATCCTCACGGCGCACGGCTACCGGCCGCCGCTCTCGCGCGACGGCCCCGACCGCCGCAGCAAGAGCATGATGGTGGCGTTCCGGTACGACAATCAGGCGGTCGGCTCGCTGTACTACTCGCGGGAGATCCCCTCGCTGCTGCGCGGGATCCGGCTCTCGAAGCTGTACGGCCGCGGCGGCATCATCACCTTCGAGTCGAACGGCCTGTTCGTGCTCGTGCGGGGGAACGGCCGCCCCCGCCTGCTGTTCCCGGGCTTCCGCGACATCCGGGGCTACAGGGCGATGTACCGGGACTTTCTCCATGCCATCCGGACCGGCGCGGCCCCCGAGATGAGCCTTGAGCGCGCGATGGAAGACCAGCGGCTCATGGATCAGATCTACGCCAGCGTCGAGCAGGGCGGCGCCATGGCCGCCGCCGCCCGCTGAGCGCCCCGCCATGCGCAGCGAGCGGTTCGACATCGTCATTATCGGAAGCGGCGCCGGCGGCGGCACGATGGCGCACGCCCTGGCGGACTCGTCGGCGCGGATCCTGCTGCTCGAGCGGGGCGAGTTCGTGCCGCAGGAGGACGCCAACTGGGATCCGGAGGCGGTCTGGAGGCACCTGCGCTACCGGGTCCGCGAGCGGTGGCTCGATCGCCGCGGCCGCGAGTTCCAGCCGTACACGCACTACTGCGTCGGCGGGAACACGAAGTTCTGGGGCAGCGTCCTCTACCGGCTTCGCCGGGAGGATTTTGAAGCGATCGAGCATGTGGACGGCACGTCGCCGGCGTGGCCGATCGACTACGAGACGCTCGAGCCGTACTACGAGCGCGCCGAGCGCCTCTATCACGTGCGCGGAGAGCACGGGGTCGATCCCACGGAGCCGCCGAGGGGCCCGTACCCGTACGCGCCGGTGCCGCACGAGCCGGCCATGGCGGCAATCGTCCAGCAGTTGCGGGAGCTCGGGCTTCGCCCGTCGCCGCTGCCGCTCGGCCTGCTCAATCCAGGGGATCACAACGGCTGCATCCTCTGCAACACCTGCAACTCGTTTCCCTGTAAGGTGCGCGCCAAGAGCGACGCCGAAACCTGCTGCGTCGGGCACGCGGCCGGGCGCCCGACGGTGACGCTCTGGACCGGCGCGTATGCCAGGCGTCTTCTGACGGATCCGACCGGCCGCAGGGTCGAGGCGGTCGAGGTCGAGCGGAACGGGAGTACGGTGCGGGTGGAAGCGCCGCTCGTGATCGTCTCGTGCGGAGCGGTCAACTCGGCCGCGCTGCTCCTCCGGTCGGCGAATGCCAAACATCCCGGCGGCCTCGCCAATTCGTCGGGCCTCGTGGGCCGCCGGTACATGGCGCACCTCGCCACCATGATGCAGGGGTTCCATCCGTTCCGGCGCAACGCCACCGTGTTTCAGAAGACGGTGGCGCTCAACGACTTCTACCTGCGGGGCCCCGGCGGCTATCCGCTCGGCCAGATCCAGTCGCAGGGACGGACGCACGGCGTGATGGCGCAGACGGTGGCGCCCTGGATCCCGCTCTGGGCGTACGATGCGTGGGTGTCGCGCGGGGTCGACTGGCTCGTGATGTCCGAGGACCTGCCGAAGGACGACAATCGCGTCACGGTGGGGGCCGACGGCCGCATCCGGCTGCACTACGAGCCGAACAACCTGCGGACGCACCGCCGGCTCGTCCGCGAGATGAAGAGCATTCTGCGCCGGCTCGGCTTCTGGGTGGTCGTGGCGCACTCGCACCGGGAGCGCAACACCACCCATCAGTGCGGCACCCTCTGCTTCGGCGTCGATCCGAGGTCGTCCGTGCTCGATCCGTTCTGCCGCACGCACGACGTCGAGAACCTCTTCGTGGTCGACGCCTCGTTCTTTCCCTCGTCTGCGGCGGTCAACCCGGGCCTGACGATTGTGGCGCAGGCGCTCCGGGTGGCCGACCACATCAAGCAGACCCACCTCGACTGATGGAGCTGTCGTGAGAGCGCGATCGTTCAGCCACTGCGGGATCACCGTGTCCGATTTCAACCGGGCGGTGCGGTTCTACTGGGAGGTCTTCGGCTGCCCGCTCGTCGGCGTGGCCGACACGCCGCCGGACCGCGTGCGGACCTTCTTTGGTGTCGATCCGCCTCCGCCGCAGGCGGCTACGGCGGGACAAGGGGCAGAGCCGCGCTGCAAGATCGGATGGATACGCGTCCCGGGCGGCGCGGTCCTCGAGATCTTCGAGTTTCAGCCGCAGCTGCCGCCCGACCGCATCCCGTGGAACAAGGTCGGCCTCACTCACATGTCCTTCAACGTCCGGAACACGCAGCGGTGGTACGACTACCTGCAGCGGAAGGGCGTCGAGTGCGTGAGCCGGCCGGAGCGCTCGCCGCGCGGCCACTGGTTCTTCTTCGTCCGCGATTTCGACGGCAACCTGATCGAGATGATGGATCTCGGCTACATGCACCACGTGCTGCAGTGGCTCGGGCCGCTCGGCGGATGGCTGTTCCGGCGGGGGATGTACCGGAAGTACTATCAGCCGACTACGTAGCGGAGCCGGCGGCTCATTCTCAGCGCGGCCTCCGATTCGCGCCGCTCATAGTCGGCCTGGTCTGAGAATGAGCCGCCGGCTCCTGTGAAGCGGTGCGGGGTGCACTCTGAGAGGCGCGACTTGAGGAGCCGTGACGGTACTCGAAAAAATCGCTCTGCAGCGTGAAGGCCGCGCAGGTCACGGACCTGCGCGGGTCGCATGATGCCAGGCGGAAGAGCGATTCGTCCACGGCTCCGAACGGAGCGCCGGCTCAGAGTGCGCGCCGCACCGATTACACCCAATGCGCATCGGAATTGATCTCGGCGGCACGAAGATCGAGGCGGTGGCGCTCGACGGCAGCGCGGAGCTGAGCCGCGTCCGGATCGAGACGCCGCACGGCGACTACGGCGCGACGCTCGACGCGGTGGTCGAGATGGTGCGGCAGCTCGAGGCCTGGTGTGGCGGGCGCGGCACGGTCGGCGTCGGCATCCCGGGCACCGTGTCGTCCGACTCCGGCCTCGTCAAGAACGCCAACTCCGTCTGGCTCATCGGCCGCCCGCTGAAGGCCGACCTCGAGCAGCGGCTCGACCGCGAGATCCGCCTCGCCAACGACGCCAACTGCTTCGCGATCTCCGAGGCGACCGACGGCGCGGGTGCCGGCGCAGACGTCGTATTCGGCGCGATTGTCGGTACTGGCACCGGCGCCGGGATCGTCGTGCGCGGCCGGCTGCTCACGGGACCGAACGGGATCGCGGGCGAGTGGGGGCACAACTCGATGCCGTGGCCCGAGGATGAGGAGCATCCCGGGCCGCCGTGCTACTGCGGACGGCAGGGGTGCATCGAGACGTTTCTCTCCGGCCCCGGCCTGCAGGCCGATTACCACCGCCGCGCCGGGCGATCCCTCAGCCCGCCGGCCATCCTCGAGGCGGCAGAGGCAGGGGAGCGCGACGCGAGCGAGGCGCTCGACCGGTACGAGGATCGGATGGCGCGGAGCCTGGCGTCGATCATCAACGTGCTCGACCCCGATGTCATCGTGCTCGGGGGCGGCCTGTCGAACATCGCACGGCTCTACACGAACGTCCCGGTGCGATGGGGCCGCCATGTCTTTGCCGCCGCCGAGGGGCGCGAACCGGTCCGCACCACGCTCGTGCCGGCTCGCCATGGCGATGCCAGCGGGGTCCGCGGCGCCGCCGGGCTGTGGCCTGATTAGCTGGTAGCCGGTAGCCGGTAGCCTTGACCAACTACATATATTCAAATATATCTATGTATAAGTGGCCCCCACCGAGCTCCAGGCCCTCAAGGCGGACCTGTTCCGCGCCCTGGCCCATCCCGTCCGCATCCGGGTGCTCGAGCTGCTGGCCGTGCGGGCGCACACCGTGCAGGAGCTGCAGGACGCGCTCGGGCTCGATCAGGCGGCGGTGTCGCAGCACCTGGCGGCGTTGCGCGCCCGCCTGCTCGTCAGCGCCAGCAGGAAGGGGACGCTGTCGTACTACACGCTTCGCAGCCCGCTCGTCGCCCAACTGCTGCGCGTCTCGCGCGAATTCCTCAGCGATCGCCTTGCCGAGAGCCAGTCCATGCTCCGGGCGCTGCGGCGGGAAAAGCGGCGCTGACCCGTGCGGCTCTTCAGCAAGATTGCGCGCACCGGGATCGTCACCGAGGCCCTGCCGGATCAGCCGGAGAACCCCATCACGCTGGCGCGGCAGATCGACGAGCGCGCCCGCGCGCTGCTCGGCCGCGCGGTGGCCATCCGGGAGGTCGACGCCGGCTCCTGCAACGGCTGCGAAGTGGAGATTGCGGGCCTGCCGGGCCCGGTCTACGACATGGAGCGGTTCGGGCTGCACTTCGTGGCCTCTCCGCGCCACGCCGACCTGCTGCTCGTCACCGGCCCCGTGACGCGGAACATGGCGGTCCCGCTGCGCAAGACGTATGAGGCGACCCCCGACCCGAAGCTGGTCGTGGCCGTCGGCGACTGCGCGCGCACCTGCGGCGTGTTTGCCGGCTCCTACGCGGTTGCCGGCCCCGTGGACACGATCGTGCCGGTGGACGTGTACGTCGACGGCTGTCCGCCGTCGCCTGCCGACATCCTGCGGGGGATTCTGACCGCGCTCGGGCGCCTCGATCCGTCTAGAGAGGGCCGGTGACCATCCCTGACACGCTGCTCCTGATCTTCGGGGCGCTGGCCGCCGGCGCCATCGCCGCGCTGGTGGCGCCCTCCGGCGCGTGGGCGCGACGCGTCTCGCTCGCGTCCGCCTTCCTTGCCTGCGCCGCTGCGCTGGCGCTCGGCATCCAGGCGGTCCAGAGCGGCGCGGTCTGGATCTGGCATTCCGACGCGGTGCTGTCGCCGCTCGGCGGCATCACGCTGCGGCTGGACCCGCTCGGCGCGTTCTTTCTCGTCATCGTCGCGGTGGCCGGCCTGCCCGCGTCCCTGTACGGCGTCGGCTACCTCCGTCATCTGGACGCGCGTCCGCGCGGCCGCGCCGTGCACGCGCTGATGAACGCGTTTCTGGCCGGGATGTACGCCGTGCCCCTGGCCGACAACGTCGCGATGTTCCTGTTTGCCTGGGAGGTGATGGCGCTCGCCTCGTATCTCCTGGTCGTGAGCGACCCGGAGGACGAGACCGCTGCGGCCGCCGGCGTCTGGTACGCGGTGATGACGCACGGCGGGTTTCTCGCGCTGCTCGCCGCATTTCTGCTGCTCGCGCCAGACCAGCGGCTCGAGTTCGACGCGATGCGTGCCACGGCCGGTGGTCTGTCACCGGCCGCCACGATGGCCGTCGTGCTGCTGTCGGTCGCCGCGTTCGGATCGAAGGCCGGGCTGGTGCCGCTGCACGTCTGGCTGCCGCGGGCGCACCCGGCGGCGCCAAGCCACGTCTCGGCCCTGATGTCGGCGGCCATGGTCAAGCTCGGGGTGTACGGCGTGGTGCGGCTGCTGTTCGACATCATGCCGCCGCTGCCGCTCGGCTGGGGCGCGCTGCTGCTGGGGCTCGGCGTCCTCACCGCGCTGACCGGCGTGCTCTATTCGGTGGCCGAAACCCATCTGAAGCGCATCCTCGCGTACAGCACGATCGAGAACGTCGGCTTCATCTTCGTGGCGCTCGGGTTTGCGCTGCTGATGCGCGGCTACGGACACGGGGCCCTTGCAGCCATGGGGCTGATGGTCGCGCTCCTCCATACGCTCAACCATGCCGTCTTCAAGACACTGCTGTTTCTGGCGGCCGGCGCGGTCGTGCACGCCACGCACGCCTCGTCGCTCGAGGCGCTTGGGGGGCTGATCAAGCGGATGCCGCACACAGCCGTCCTGTGCCTGGTCGGCATCCTCGCCTTGGCGGCGGTCCCGCCGTTCAACGGCTTCACGTCGGAGTGGCTGACGTTCCAGCTGCTGATTGCCGGCGCGCGCTACACGGCGCCGTCGCTGGCGATCATGCTGCCGCTGGCGCTGGCGGCGGTCGCCCTCGTGGCCGGGCTCGCGGCGCTCTCGGCGGTGCGGCTGTTCGGCATCGGGTTTCTGGCGCTGCCCAGGACCGAGGGTGCGCGCGAGGCGCGTGAGGCGCCGCTGTCGATGCGGGCGGCCATGGCGCTGCCCGCGGCGGCCTGCGTGGCGCTCGGCCTGATGCCCACGGTGGCGCTCACGCGTCTGGCCGCGGTGACGAGCGATCTCGGGCTGCCGATGGGGCAGCTCGACACCGGCACGTCACTGGTCCTGCCGCTGGTCGGCAGCCGGCTGGCCCCGCTGGCGATCGCGGCTCTCCTGGGCGGCGCCGGGCTCGGGGCGGCCTTCATCTCGCGCGGGCGGCGGACTCGCGTGCGCATCGACTCGGCCTGGAACTGCGGCCGGATCATTCAGTCGCCGCGAACCGAGTACACCGCTGCCGCGTTTGCCGAGCCGCTCAAGCGCGTGTTCACCGGCTTCTACCGTCCCATGCACGAGGTGACCGTCGACGTGCATCCGGCATCGCCGTACTTTGTGCGCGCGATGACGCTGCGCGCCGACGTCGTGCCATGGATGGAGCAGGCGCTCTACGGGCCCGTGGTGCGGGGCGCCCGCCTGGCCACAGACCTCGTGAGCCGGATCCACACCGGGTCGATCCACTGGTACCTGACGCTGCTTCCGATCGCGCTCTTCGCCCTGCTCCTGCTCGCACGGTGGATACGGTGATGGCGGCGCTGCTCCTGGCGGCGGCGGAGCTGGTCCTGCTGATGGCGCTCGCCCCCGGCGTCGTCGGATACACCCGGTGGGTCAAGGCGCGCCTGCAGGGACGGCGGGGAGCGGGCGTGCTCCAGCCGTACCGCGAGCTGCGGAAGACGTTCGGCAAGAGCATGGTGATCGCCGACAGCGCCTCGTGGATCTTCCACCTGGCCCCCTGGGTCGTGACCGCCTCGACGGTGGCCGCGGCGGCGCTCGTGCCGGTCGTCTCGGTTCACCAGCCGGCGGATCAGCTGGGCGATCTCTTCGCGCTCATGGCCCTGCTGATCCTCGGGACGGTCTTCCTGGCGCTTGGCGGCCTCGACCCCGGCACCGCTTTCGGGGGGATGGGATCGAGCCGCGAGATGACCGTCGCGGCCCTCACCGAGCCCACCCTGGCGATCGCCGTGCTCGCGCTGGCGCTCACGTCAGGCTCGACGAGCCTGGGCGCGATTGCCGGAACGGTGCTCGCCAACCCGGCCAACGCCATCGGGCCCGGGCACGCGCTCGCCTTCGCGGCGTTTCTCATCGCGATGCTCGCCGAGACGGGCCGGCTGCCGATCGACAACCCGGCCACGCACCTCGAGCTGACGATGATTCATGAGGCGATGATCCTGGAGTATTCGGGTCCCTACCTGGCGCTCCTCGAATGGGCCGCCGCGACGAAGCTGACGCTGCTGCTGGTGCTGGCCGCCAACATGTTCGCGCCGTGGGGAATTGCGACGGCCATCGAGCCGGGCGCCGTCGCGCGGTCCGTGGGGGTCATCCTCGCCAAGCTCCTCGTTCTGGCTACGCTCCTCGCCGTGCTGGAGACGCGGGTGGCGAAGCTCCGGCTGTTCCGCGTGCCCGAGCTGCTGGCCGTCTCGTTCACGCTCGCACTGCTTGCCGCCACGTCCTCGTTCTTCAGCCGGTGACGGGATGGATCTAATCTTCTCGCGGCTCACGATGACCGGCGCCAGCGCGATGCTGCTGGTGGCCCTCGCCATGATGTGGCGGCGCCACGTGCCCGCCTACATTTCGGCGTTCCGGCTCCAGTCGGCCGCGCTCGCCTTCGTGGGCGCGGTCGTCGCCTGGTTCGGCGACGTGCCGGAGCTGTTTCTGGTGGCCGCGCTCATCCTGGCGTTGAAGGGCTGGATCGTGCCGAGGATTCTCACGAGGATGGAAGCGCGGCGGCCTGACGCGCGGGCGCTGCAGCCGCTCGTGAACACGGAGATGTCCCTGCTGATCTCCGGCGCGCTCGCGGTTGCCGCCTACGAGCTGTCACGGCCGGTGGCCGAAGTCGTGAACCTGCCGACGCGCGGTGGCCTGCCGCTTGCGCTGGCGCTCATCATGGTCAGCCTGTTCGTCGTGGTCAGCCGCCGCCAGGCGATCGCGCAGATCGTCGGCTTTCTGATGCTCGAGAACGGGATCGCGCTGCTCGCGCTCCTGGGCGCCTACGGCGTCCCGCTCGTCGTCGAGCTCGGGGTGTTTCTCGACGTGCTGCTCGGCGTGCTGGTGATGCAGGCGCTCGTGCCCCGCATGGAATCCACGGTCGCCCGGTAATGTCAGCCGCCGGCATCGACGCCATCCTGATTGCGGCGCTGCTCGCCCCGCCGCTGGCATCGGCGGTCGTGGCGGCGGCCGCGCGCCGGCGGCCGGCGGCCGGCGCCTGGTTCAACGCGGCCGCC
>Ga0155950_1062_pt1 | contig 19329 bp, 26 predicted proteins | sample RifCSPlowO2_02_FD_107604 | JGI IMG/M metagenome (GOLD analysis project Ga0155950, IMG submission 107604) | Acidobacteria bacterium RIFCSPLOWO2_02_FULL_67_21
GAAACGGCGGACGTGGTCATCATGGACGGCGGAGGGGCCGACGAGCTCGTCACGCGAGGACTCGTGCGCCCCGGCAGCAAGATTGAGCTCGCCAAGTCCCAGGTCGGGATGGTCGTCCGCGCGGGCGCCGCAAAGCCGGACATCAGCACGGTAGACGCCTTCAAGCGGACGCTGCTCGCCGCGAAGTCCATCGGCCACTCCGACAGCGCGAGCGGCGTCTATTTCAGGACCACGCTCTTTCCCAAGCTCGGCATCGCCGACCAGGTTGCAGGGAAGACTCGCGCCGTGCGCGGCCCGCCGTCGGGCGAGCCGGTAGCCGCCGTGGTGGCGCGCGGTGAGGTGGAAATTGGATTTCAGCAGGTCAGCGAGCTGCTGCACGTGCCGGGGGTGACGTTCGTCGGGCCGATTCCCTCCGAGCTGCAGCCCGGACACGCGTTCGCTGGCGCCATCACCACGAACTCGCGGCAGCCCGACGCGGCGCGTGCGCTCCTCCGTCTGCTTGCCTCGAGCGCGGCGGATCCGATCCTCAAAGAACACGGACTGACGCCGCCCACACGATAGGGCACAGGGCTCAGGGCTCAGGGCCCAGCGGCCTCAGGCCTTCTGAGGCCTGGGCCCTGGGCCCTGTGCCCTGCTTTATTCGAGCGTCTCGAGCTTGATGATCGAGGCGTTCTGGTTGTTCCCCACCCAGAACACCGGCTTGGCGCCGCGCTCGTCCACGAACACCCGCCGGATGTTCGACGTCCGCGGCAGCAGGTATTCGCTGAACTCCCCCGTACGGGGGTCGAGCCGCAGCACGCGATCGGTCGACATCGAGCCGGTCCACGCAAAGCCCAGCTTGTCGAGCACCACGTCGTAAGGCGCACTCCACGGCGTGGGCGCCGGCCATTCCTGGAACTTCTCGGTCTTGGTGTCGAACATCCCCACCAGGTTGGCGCGGTACCCGGCCCACCACAGCCGGCCCTGGGCGTCCATCTGTCCGCGGCGCGGCGACGACGCCCTCGTCGGCGCCTGGAACAGCTTCATGTCGCCCGTCTTGGCGTCGATGCGGCCGATGTGCTCGTGTTGAAAATCGGTGAAGTACAGATTGTTGTTCGAGTCCGGAATGATGTCGTAGATGTTGTGATTTTCGCCGTCCTTCGGGTCGCCAAACGGCTTGAACGTCTCCGACTTCCCCGTCGCCAGGTCGATGCGGTGGACGACGGCAAACCCGTTGTTCTGCGTCCACAGCTTGCCGTCCACATGGCTGAACTGGGGGGCCGGCATGTTGATCTGCGCCTGGTCCCGGTTGAATTCCTTGGGGATCTCGAAGATTTCGAACGTCTCCGTCTTCGGGTCGAGCCTGGCGACACCCGCCTGGTACATCATGCCGAAGTAGAGCCTGCCCTCTCGGTCGAACTGCAGGCCGAGCTCCCCGGTCGGGAAGCCGGGTTTGCGCGTGGGCACCTCCAACTCGGTGACCCTGCCGGTCTTCGGGTCCATCCTGCCGACCGCCTGCTCCCCGAAATTCGAGTACCAGACCGTGCCGGCGCTGTCGAGGACGACGTCGTGCGGCTGAATCGTCCGCCGCGGCATGTCGTACTCGGTGATGATGACGCGCGTGTTCGTGCCCTTCGGCCGTGGCAGCGTCTTGAGCTCGTAACTCCACTTGCCCGCGCTGAGGTTCACACGAGCCAGGTACTCGCCCTGCCGCTTCCAGCCTTCCTCCCGCGCCGGGCCGGACGGCTCGTAGAGACGCTCCGCCTTTCGGAACTGGACCTTCAGCGGAGAGCTCTGGTTCACGTAGCTGGCCATGCGCGCCAACACCTTCGGAAACTCCGCCGCCGTGTGCCTGCTGCGCGCGACCAGCTCCAGCGTGTGGCAGGTGATGCAGTTGAGCAGCACGCGCTTCTCCTGATCGGTGCCCGGCATGCTCATCATCCACTCGGCGTTGCTGAGCTGCGTGGAGAGGTCACGCACGCGGGTCAGCGCGAGGTCGGCGTTCGAGGGCGCGCCGCCGCTGAGGCGGACCGACGCGGGAGCGCCGAGCTCGTACCCGATCGCCCGCATGGTGATCGTGTACTGCCCCGGCTCCATCCTGTCGGCCGGAAAGCGATACTGTCCGGACGCGTCGGTGGCCACCGTGGTCGTGATCGTCGACCCGGCCTTCTTCGCACTGACGAGCACCCCTTCCATGGCCCCCTCATCCGTGGAGGTGACCTGGCCGGTCAAGGCGACCCCGGCAGGTGTCTGGCTGCGAAGCGATGCGGACTGGACCAGGAACGAGAGCGTGACCACGCCTGCGGCGGTCATCGAGATGAGACTTCTGTGACGCATTCGCTGTTGCCTCCCGGCGGAAAATGAATGCACGAACGGCTATTTCAGAGTCTGCAGATAGGCGATCACGTCTGCAACATCGGTCGCGTTGGCAAGGCCGGAAAACGGCATCCGGTTGCCTTTGACCTTTCCCTGCGGATCGGTGAGATATTCGCGCAGGCTCCGCTCGTCCCAGGTCAGATTCGACCGCTTCATCGGGGCGGAATAGCGGAAATTGTCGAGCGCCGCCGACTTGCGCCCCACAACACCCTTCAGGCTCGGTCCGAGCGCATCGTCCTTTTCCGTGTGACAGGCCTGGCACGCCGCGTACAAGGTCTTGCCGCGATTGGCATCGGCGGCAAACACGGGCGACGCGACCAGCATGACGGCGCCAAGCAGGGCGCTCGAATACAACCGACGCATAAGTTCCCCCTGATCCCGTTACGCCTGCACCAGCGGTCCTGGGCGTTTCACATAGTCCTTTAGGATCTTGTCCGCCGCCCAGTACGCCAGCGCGCCCACCGTCCCGGTCGGATTGTAGCCGGGCTGCTGCGGAAAGGTCGACGCGCCCATGATGAACAGATTGCTCGCATCCCACGCCTGCAGGTAGCGGTTGATCACGCTGTTTCCAGGACTCGTCCCCATCATCGTGCCGCCCGTGTTGTGCGTGGACTGATAGGGGACGATGGTGAAGTTGCGGGGCCGCGGCCGCATCTCATAGGTGGTCGGGTTCATCGCCTTGATGATGGCGTCCACCTTGGTCAGGAGGTATCGCGACATGGCGTGGTCGTTGTCGGTGCCGTTGTAGGTTAACCGCAGCAGCGGCCGCCCCAGCGAATCCTTGTAGGTCGGATCGATGTCGAGGTAATTCGCCCGATTGGCATAGACCGACCCCTGCGTGTTGAATTCGATCGCGCGGTAGTACCAGCGCACGGTCTCCTTCTTCCACTGCGAGCCCCAGGCCGGTGTGCCCGGCGGCACGTCCCGGCCTCCGATGGGCGGCGCGGCGCCGCTTCCGCCGACGATGTAGCCGCCCCCGAAGAAGCCCAGTCCCGAATGGTCGAAATTCTCGCCGTTGAAGTCGTCAATCACCATACGGTCGCCCGGCGCGCCGATGAAGGGGTTGAGATTCCTGTTCTCGAAGAAGGCGGTCGCCGGCGCTTCGAACTGGTAGCAGTAATTCTTCCCCACGAGCCCTCGGCCCGTGCGCGGGTCGTAGGGTTGGCCGATGCCCGACGTGAGCAGCATGTGCGTGTTGCCGAAGACATAGGCCGAGAGCACTACGATGTTCGCCGGCTGCTCGTACTCCTCGCCGGTCTTCATGTCGGTGTAGAGCACGCCGGTGACCTTCTTCGCCTGCCGGTCGTAGATCAGCTTCGACACGAAGGCGTGCGTCCGCAGCTCGAACCTCGGATCGCCGCGCAACACCGGCATGATGTGGGACGGCGCCGATGCCTTCGCGTTCGCCTCGCAGGTATTGCGTCCGCAGAAGCCGCAATATTCGCACCGCCCGAGCTGGACGCCGTAGATGTTCGTATAGGGCGTGCTGGACGCGCCGAATGGCGAGGGGAAGGGATGGAAGCCGAGACTCCTGCTGGCCTCCGCCATCAGCACCGCGCCGGCCGATGACTTGAGCGGCGGGGTTGGATATTCATCGCTGCGCGGCCCCTCGAAGACATTGCCCCCGTCGATCTTCCGGCCTTTCAGGTTGCCGGCCTTGCCCGCCGCGCCGCACATCTTGTCGAACCTGTCGTAATAGGGCTCGAGCTCGTCGTAGGTGACGGGCCAGTCCTCAATCGTCATATCCGGCGGAATGGCGCTGGCGCCGTAGCGTTCCCTAATCACACTGCGGATGCGGAAATCGGTCGGCAGATAGCGCCAGTGCATCCCGCCCCAATGGTTCAACGTGCCGCCGACGCCTTCGCCGGGCAGGAACGCGCTCCAGCGGCGGATCGGCAGCGCGGTCTGTCCGGAACTGTTGCGGAACGCGATCGTGTCGACCGAATTGTCCTGCATCAGCTCGATGCGCTGGACGTATCTGAGCTCGTCGCGAATCCGCGGCAGGATGGATTCCTCATGCGGCCTCCGGTCCGGCCCGCGTTCGAGGCCGACGACCCTGAGGCCCGCCATGGTGAATTCCTTGGCCATCATGGCGCCGGTCATGCCCATGCCGATCATGACGGCGTCGACCTCTTTCAGCTTCGTGGCCATCGCGTCCGTCCTCTCACGAAAAGTCCGCAATCGATTGCGGCTCGTCGACGACGTAGGGCTTGTCGCGGTACTGGTCGACCTTGTCGGCATACGTCGCGGGGAGACCCGGGAAGCCGAGCATGCGCCACGACACCTTGTTGCGGTTGCCGCCATGGATCGGATCGGCGAAGAACCCTTCCATCGTGATCTGAAGCAGACGCTGGAAGAACAGCCGAGAGTCGAATGAGCTGAATTCGGCCTTGCCAGCCTCCCAGGCCGTCAGCGCCTCGGCGCGCTGCGCGGGGCCGAGCGCGTCGTAGGGCTTGCCGTAGGTCTTCCGCGACCATTCGTTCGCAGCCTGGATGCCGGCCACGAAGAACTGGTGCGGGGTCAACGGAAGCTGGTAGCCCTGCTCGGGCGTCCCTTTCACGAACGGCCCCGCCCGGTACGTCTTGGCGCCGCCGCCCCAGGCGCTGGCAAGCTGGCGGTCGATGAAGGTGACGCACCCGCAATCGGTGCCCGAAGGCGACAGCTCATCGGCGGGAATGATGGTGTCGACCGAGGCCGAGAAGAACGCCTCTTCTTCCGGCGTCAGCACGAGCGGCGGCTGTATCGCGGCCGACGCATTTGCCTCAGTGGAGGTCGGAGTACCGGTCGTGGGGCTGCAGCCGGCAAGGCCGGTCGCCATCGCGGCCCCGGTTGCCCCGGCTGTCCCTGCGGCTTTGAGGAAATCTCGTCGTGGAAGTTTGCTGACCTCAGCCATGGTATGCCCTCGGCGATAGGAAGGATGGCGGATGATCCACCTGTTGGCGCCCGGGTGTCAACGACAGGCGGGCCGTCTACCGGCCCGCCTCCGCCCAGTCGACCGCAAGCTGGCCGAGCTTCTGCTCGTTCTTCAGCCGGATGTTCGTGTCCTCGGTCAACGTCGGACGGCTCGCCACCTCCCCCTTCTCCTTGAGCTCGCGCATCAAGGCGTCGGCAAGGCCTGCCGCCGGCGCAGAGACGAGGTTCGCGTAGACGTTGACTTTGAGCTGCGTGCCGCGATCGCGGAGCGGCACGTTGATGCCGACGATCGGGATCGGCACCTCGCGTCCGATCCGATCGACCTCGCCGGCTGTCAGGCCGGTGAAGTTGTTCATGAAGAGGTCGGCGCCGACCTTCGCATACGCCTTCCCGCGCGCGATGATCTTGTCGACCTCGGTCTCCAGCGTGCGCGCGACGATCGCGAAGTTGGGATCCGTGCGGGCGTCGAGGGCGGCTCGAATGCGCACCGACATCCGCTCCACCGATTCGAGACCCATCGGGTCGCCCGGAAAGATGCGCTTGCGCTCTTCAGGGTGGAGCTTGGGATTGAGGAGATCCTCGATGTGCAGCGCGGCGAAGCCCGCCTTCTCGTACTGCTGCACCGTCCGGTACACGTTCAGCGCCGTCTCGCCCCCCCGATCCGCGTCAACGATCGTGGGAATCGACACCTCGCGGGCGATCCGGCCGCCGATGTCGATCATCTCCACATTCGAGATCACGCCCCAGTCGGGCAGACCCAGGTACGTGCCGGACATCATGTTGCCGCCGATATAGATCGCGTCGAAGCCGTGGGCCTCGGCGAGCTTCGCCGCGATCACGGTGTAGCCTTCCGGCGCGTGCAGCAGTCCGGGACGCGTCAGCAGGGCGCGCAGCTTCTGCGTCTTCGTCAGATTGGCTGCGGTGGCCGGCGCCGGCTGCCCCGCCGCCTGCGCGGGCGCTCCCTCGGCGCTCCCGGCAATCCCGGCGGTCAGCGCGCTGCCGGCCAGCGTTCCCGTGTGTTGTATGAACTCCCGACGCGATGCGCGGCGCGGTCGTATCATCGACATCTCCTGGGCGCAACGTTAGCACGGAGCATGAACCGTCGTTAACCGGGCTTCACAGCGAGCGCGCGCCGTGTCACGACGACAATCGACGACCAGACGATCGTCCGGAGGAACATCGCAACGAAGCTGTCGACGGCCACGGCCTCGCCGGTGACCTGCCATGCCACCAGCGCCGTCAGCACGCCGCCGTGGAGGGCGGCCAGCGTCCCTGCGAGCCTGACCGCCCATCGCCGCGCGCGCCACAGGCCCAGGCCCGCGACCACGCCAACGATGCCGGCGGCCACGTTGTATCTCACGAGCCACGGCAGGACGACGTAGTCGGGCCGATCGATGCCGGCCAGCACGCGGCCGCCCGCGATGACGGAGAGCGCGCCAAACAGCAGGCCGGCGGCGGCCGCCGCCCGGACGGCACCGGTCTTCATTGTCCTAGCGAGGCGCGTCGATGCCCTTCGCCTTCAACACGGGCGCGGCCTTCGGTCCCGTGAGAAAGTCGATCACCGCGCTCGCTCCTGCGGCCTGCGTCGACTTCGCACTCGTCGCCGCGGCAAAGCGAATGTCGAACTGGTACTCCCCTGGAAACGGCCCCAGAATCTCCGCGCCGTGAGTGGGCACAATTTCGCTGAACAGCGTCAACACCATCGCCGCCTTGCCCGCTGCGACGCTCTCGGTGGCCGGTCCCGATCCGTCCGCGAGGATGATCTTCGGCTTGACCTCGGTCGCAATGCCCAGCCGCTCGAACGTCTGCTCGATGTGTCCCCGGCTCGCACCATCCCGCGGGTACGTGATTGACGGCGCCGCCCTGAGCGCCTGCCGGAATCCGGCCACCGTCCCGATATCTGGCCTGGCGTCGCCCGCGCGGATACCCACGCCAAGTTCGGAGCGGCCGATCGCCTTCTGGGGCGTCTTCAGCAGCCCCCTCTTGAGCAGGTCGTCAATGGCTTCGACCGTGATGATCGTCAGGTCGAACGCCTCGCCCGACTCGATGCGCTGCTTCAAGGCTGCGGTGGAACTGAACTGGACCGCAAGCCGGCGCCCGATCTCCGTTTCGCACTGGCGTTGGAGCGCCTCCATGGTGCCCTTCAGGCCGTTGGAGACCAGCAGCCGAAGAGGATCGCCCTGCGCCACGGCCGGTGGCGCCGCGACAGCCAGGAGGATCGCTGCGGCGGCCGCGGCCGCCACGGTTCGAGCGAATAGCGGTTTCATGAGGTGAGTATAGCGAACCTCAGTGGCGACCGTTTCTTCGCCGGCGGGCCATTCCGGGCCACCGCGGCCCTCACGAGCGCCTCGAACGCGCCCGCGTCGACCTTCTCCCCTTCGTGGATGTCGATTGCTCTTCGCGTATTGCCCTCCAAGCTGGAATTGAAGAGGCGCGATGGGTCTGGGATCCTGGCGCGCCAACCCCCCAGGTCGCGGATCCGCTGGTCGATGAGCCGGGACGCGGCCATCGCCAGGAGTTCGAGCCGACGGCGCCCCCGCTCTTCCCAGAGCGACAGCGCTTCCTCGATCGCGTCTTCAGCGCGACTGAATCGGCCGCTTTCGATCGCCTTCTGAACGAAGGCCCGCTGGTCCGGAGCCAGCTCGACGTCCATTGCGATGCAATCAGCGAAGCGACACGTTCGAATTCTTCTCGGATCGCGTTCGGCGCTTTGGGGCGATTGAAGCGCCACCGCTCTTCGGCGACGCGAACTTGCGCCTTCGCAAGCTCATTGATCCGGATGTGAAGCGGCCGACTCACTCGCGGCTACGGAGCTCCGCGAGAAGGGACCATCGAGGGAGTATCGGACGCGGAGGCCGATGCGTATTTCGCGACCCGGCCTCGCGACTTTCAGATCGGGGCATGGGCCTCGACGCAGAGCGCGCCCCTCGAGTCGCGAGCGTCGCTCTAACAACGCGTCGACGAGGCGCGGGGCCGGTTCGAGGGCCGCGTCGTGCCACGACCGTCGTTCTGGTCGGGCTTCGGAGTCGTCCCGCTGTCGATCGAATTCTGGACGCGCGACCCTTCGCGACTGCACGAACGCGAACGATACCAACGCTGCGGCGACCAGTGGAGCCGCGGGTTGTTGTGCCCGTGACGCGCGGCACTGGAGATCGAATCGGCTGTTCACCGCGCTGAGATCCGGCGACGAGTCCCCAGCGGCCGACCCAGGTCGATGTCCATGAGAGCCATCGTCATGCGCTCACCAGCCTGCCTCATCAACGCCTGGCAAGAACGCGAAAGGCGTACGGGTTCAGGTCGATCTGCACCTCCGTGAATCCCGCCTGTCCGAGACGTTCCGGCAGCGTACGAGGATCGACGGGCACCATCGTATCGAACAGATGTAGAAGGCGAAGGGAACGGCTGTAGACGCTGTCCACGCTAACGAAGATGCCACCCGGGCGCAATACGCGCGCGACTTCACGGAAGAACAGATCCTGGAGGGCTGCCGAAGGCACGTGATGGAGCATCATCAGGCTGATCGCCCCGTCGAATGTCGTATCCGGAAGCGACATTGCTGTCGCGTCTTCGCACAGGACCGTGACGCCCCGACCCGCTATCCGACGCGACAGCGCATCCGCGAATCGCGGGTCGATCTCAACACACGTCAGGTGCCCGACGCGATCGCACAGCAGATCGGTCGTCACGCCAGGACCGGGACCGACTTCGAGGACGTTCGCGCCAAGGTCCACTCCGTTGAGAATCCAGGGCAAGAGGCGGCTAGTCAGGCAGATGCAGGCGCTCTGAATACCAACGCGCGGACCCGCCGGCGTCAGACCGACCGGATCATCGTCAACAGCATCTTGAACCGCGTGCGGGCATGGACCGCGTGCGGCTGGTTGGCTGGCATCAGCACCATCTCTCCCGCCGGCACCCTGAGGGGCGCGCCGGCAATGGTGATCTCCGCTTCCCCTTCCAAGACGTGCGCCACCACATCGAACGGCGCCGTGTGCTCGCTCAATGCCTGGCCTTCGTCGAACGCGAACAGCGTAACGGTTCCGCCCGCACGCTTGAGGAGCGTTCGGCTGACCACCGCTCCCTCCTGGTACGCGGCCAACCCCAACGGTAGGACCGGTGCGGCGGGGGGCATTTCAGATTGGGTCGCCATGATTTCCTCTCAAGGCCATCGAACGGCCCGTATTCAACAGGAACACCAGCAGGGCGACCGCGTTCAGTAAGCCTCCCCAGACCCGCCAGCGTCCCAGACTGTCGACCAGATCGCCGACGACCCGCAAGATCAACGAGACGTGCAGGGCGCCGACGTGCAAATAGAACGCCGGGCGATACTCGAGCGGGAGGCCGAGAACAGCGGAAAAAATGACCGGCGCGTGAGCGAACACCATCGAGATCACGAACCCGAGGAACACGGCGTGGAGCATCGCGTCGTACAGCAGGCCCGGCATCGCGACGCCGGTGAAGGCGGCGATGGCGCCGCCCACGCCCAGCCACACGTAGCCGCCGAGCAGGCAGACGGCCATGAACCGCGTGACGCCGCGCTGGTGGACCGCTCGCCGCGCGACGTCGTGACGCGCCAGCCACCAGGTCAGCGCGAGGAGTCCCACGCCCAGTGCGCGGACGCCCGGCTCCGGCCACCACGTTGCCGCAACGACGCCGCCCAGGACCGTCACCATCGCCACGATGAACGCGGAGCGGACGGCACGCGTCGGCCGCAACACTCGATTCAGTTCGAGCCGCTCGCCGGCAATCGTCAGCACCAGGAACGCCAGCCACCAGAACACGACGCGACACATCGGCGCGCCGCCGAGCCACTGCACGTTCCCGGCCGTCCAGGCCAGCGCGCCCGTCGCCATCGTCGCAATGAAAAGCGATGCGCGCCGGCGCCACACGACGACGAAGATCGCGACCATGACGAAGCTGCCACCCGTGATCAGCATCGGCCCGAATGCGCCGAGAGGACCGAGATCCAGCATGAGCGCGCCCGCCGCCACGAGCACCGGCGCGGCATATCCCCACCGAGAGCCGAGGGCGACCGCCCGCTCGAGGCTGTTGAGTGTGCCGAGAAACCCGCAGACCATCAGCGGCCCGTGCGCGATCAACTGGCCCGGCCACGGCAGCGACAGGTTCCACCCGAGCCGCACCAGCCCGAGCCACATCCCGCATGCGATCGACAGGAGCCCGACGAACAACATCGGTACCCGCTGCGCCGCCAGAGGCATCAGCGGTCGCCCTCGCCGAGCCGCCGCCTGGCCTCATCCGACATCATGTCGGGATTCCACGGGGGATCCCACTCGTTGGCGATGTCCACTTCCGCGACGTCCGGGCACTGCTCGCGGATCGCCTCCCTGACGAGTTCCTTCAGGTAATCCGTTAGCGGGCACGCAGGGCTCGTCATCGTCATCGCGATGCGGGCGCGCGCGCCCTCCACCTCGGTGCGATACACGAGCCCGAGATCGACGATGTTCACGCCGATCTCGGGATCAACGACGTGGCGCAGCGCCTCTCGGACATCCGTGTCGGTCGCCACGTACATCCATCATCCTTCACGATCGCCGCCGCGTGCTATGTTTCGAGCATGGACCCTCTCGCAGGCTCGTCATGGAGCGCTCCCGACACCGTGGCGGGATTCGCGCAGTCGGCGCCGAACGCCGTCCTCATGAAATTCGCCGAAGAGGAGCTGCGGCGCTCCGCGAGAGCGCGCGTGCTCGACCTCGGCTGCGGCGCGGGGCGCAACGCCGTCCCGCTTGCCCGCCTCGGTGGGATAGTCGTCGGCACCGATCTGTCGTGGCCCATGCTCTGCGCCGCCGCGAGGCGCGCTCGGGAGGATCGACTCGACGACCGCTTGCACCTCGTCCTCGCGCCGATGGAGGCCATTCCCGCCAGGGACTGCAGCTTCGACCTGGTGATCGCACACGGCATCTGGAACCTCGCGCGTTCCGGCGCGCAGTTCCGGCGGGCGCTCGACGAAGCCGCCCGCGTAGCCAAGCCGGGGGCAGGCCTGTTCGTGTTCACCTTCTCGCGGAACACGTTCTCGCCGCAGACAGAACCCGTGGTGGGCGAACCCTTCGTGTTCACCCAGTTCTCCGGCGAGCCGCAGTGCTTTCTCACCGAGGCCCAGCTCGTCGCCGAGTTAGGTCGTGTCGGCTTCGCGCCGGATCGCCGCGTTCCTTTCCGCGAGTACAACCGACCTCAGCTGGGGGGACTCTCCAGCGGGACGGCGCCGGTGATCTACGAAGCGGCCTTCCGCTATGAGGGCTGACCCTTCCGTACTCCGAGCGTGCGTTCCCGCAAGTGGATCTCGCGCGCACGCACCGGATATGCCGGTAGCCGCATCTGCCGCCCCGACTACTCCCTGTCCTCTATTTCGGTGTGGCACACGTCGCGCTTGCGCTCGCCTTTGGCGCGGTCGCGGTGGATCCGCGTGGCGTCTCGGGTTTCTTCTATCATTCGCGCATGCTCGGCATCGTCCACTTGGTGACGCTCGGCTGGATCACCGCGTCCATCCTCGGCTCGCTCTACGTCATCGGGCCGATCGCCTTGCGCCTTCTGGATCCCGGCGACGTGGCTCGATTACACCGCATTTGCTTTCGTCCTCGTTGGCATCGTCGGCATGGTGGCGCACTTCTGGATTCAAGACTACGCGGGCATGGCATGGTCGGCTGGCACCGTCGGCACAGGCATCATGGCGGTCGGGTTCCACGTGGTTCGTCGACTCGGGACCGCCACGCTTCCGCGGGCCGTCAGCGCGCACATCGTGCTGGCATTCGTGAATGTCTTCGGCGCAGCGGCGATGGGCGTGCTCATCGGGTTCGACAAGGTCTATCACTTTCTACCGGGATACGTGCTCGCGAACGTCGTCGCTCACGCGCACTTGGCCGCGATCGGCTGGGCCTCAATGATGGTCGTCGGTGTCGCGTATCGGCTCCTGCCCATGGTCCTGCCGGCCGCGATGCCCAAAGGGCGGCGCCTCTGGATCAGCGCCGTGCTTCTTCAGACAGGCGTCTCGGGACTCTTTGTGACCCTATTGCTCCAGGGTCCGCTGGCGTGGCTGTTCGCACTGGTGGTGATCGCCGGGTTTGCGGCGTTCGTATCACAGGTTGCCTGGATGCTGCGCCGGCCTCGCCTTCGATGCCGTACCGTTCGTGAGCGCTGCCGCATGGTCTTTATTCATCGCCACCCTCGTCAACGCGGTGAATGTGATCCAGATCGTGCGCTACGCGTTTCTGACGCCGTCTTCGACGCCACTCTGAACAGAACGCGACCGGCGATGCTCATGCGGACGATCGCGCTGCTGCCGACGGCGTCAGTCAGACGATGCGACATGCATCGCGTCGGTCGGTGCTTGTCGTGTTCACGGCCGCCACTACGGGGTCGTCTTTGTCGCCCGGTAACGGCCGGGTACCGCCCGTAGCGATATCGCAAGGCGATTCCACGCATTGATGGTCGAAGCAAGGTAGGTCAGATCGACGATCTCCTGCTCGCTGAAATGCTTCTTCGCCTCTTCGTACACACTGTCAGGCACGTGCGTCTGCGCGACGAGCGTGACCGCTTCGATCCATGCGAGCGCCGCCCGCTCACGGTCGTCGTAAAAGGGCGTCTCGCGCCACGCATCCAGTGCGTAGAGCCGCTGCTCGGTCTCACCCGCCGCGCGGGCGTCGATCGAGTGCATGTCGATGCAGTACGCGCAGCCGTTGATCTGCGACGCGCGTAGCTTCAGTACGTGGACAAACTTGTGTTCCAGGCCGCACGCGGCGATGTATTTCTCCATCGCCAAGAGCGCTTGCAGGGGTTCCGGGTTGGATTTTCGATAGTCGATGCGGGATTCCATCTTGTTGTCTCCTCTACTGTCGTTCCACGGACGAACACGGACGCAGGTGCCTGAAGCCGTTCAGAGGGTGTGCCCGGCACATGAGAGCGCAATGCTGAGATCGCGAACGCACGGCCGAGGTCGAGCATGTAAGGAGGTGGGGACCCCAACGTCGGCGCGCCAACGTATCGCACATCCTCTCGTCGATCATGCGCTCGCAGATGATTCCGTCTCTCTTGCGCCAGGATACGTGACGTGGAGGACGTAGGCGTCGCCTTCGATGGTGAAATAAAAACGCCAGGACCGATTGACCCTGGCTTGCCACAAGCCCGTGGACTCGTCGTATTTCTTGGCGTGCAGCGACGGATGCTGAAGGTTGGCCGCGAGGAACCGCTCTTGTTTGTCGAACGCGTGCTGCACGTCCCTCGGGGCCGCTGAGTAATCCTTCTCAAACTTGGCGGTGTGAATGAGCCGCATCTACTTGCGGCTCGCCTTCCTCGCTCGACGCGCGCCCGCAGCCTTATGAAGCGACGCCGTCGCTTCGTCCACGGTGTCGAATGGCCCGGAGTAGCGGCCGCGCTTGAAATCCTCCATGCTTTCTTCAAACGCCGCGTGCACCCGTCTGTCGACGAGCGTCATCGGGGTCATCACAACCTTGCCCTGCTGTTCCTCGACCTCGAGGTAGTCGCCCGGCTTGAGACCGAGACGGTCATGCAACTGTTTCGGGATGACGACTTGGCGGCTCACGCCCAATTTGACGGTGGTCGGTGCTTTGTCGGCTTGTGCTTTCATATATTTGTATTTTACAACTGCGGCGGGCATCGGTCAATTGGATGCTCAATCGCCGCGTGCGCACCTCCGCCACAGATCGAGCAACCCGGATTCGGCCGCATCATCCGTGCTGAATCCCAGGCACCATCCGTCAGATTGATCGTCCGATACGTCCATTCCCTCGACCGTCCCATCAGGCAGGTGTCGACGCCATACACCGCCAGGCTTCCGACGACCTGGAGGATGTCGGCCATAGCCGGCGTTCCAGGGCATGGATACCGTTCATCGTCGACGGCGTCCGGGAAGAGGCATCCCAAGCAGGGTCCGTCCGCGCCTTGCACGAACACGTAGCCGTGGTCGGCCTGGGCGCTGACGGCCATGAACACGACCGGAATGCCGTGTTCCCGAAAGTACCGGCTGGCGAGCATCCGGGTCGGATTGTTGTCCACGCCGCAGACGGCCACGTCGCCGCGGAGGTCGACCCCGCGGCCGATCGCCTCCTGCAGCCGCATCGCGTGGCCAGTCAGGCGCGTGGCATGGATGCATTCTCGCCGCAGATGGCGCACCATCTGGATCGCTTTGAGCTTGCCGATGTCGCTGGCGTAGAAGCGCTGGCGGTTCAGGTTGCTGGCTTCCACCTCGTCATCGTCCAAGATGGTCAGCGCCCCGATGCCCTTGCGGCAGAGCGTCGGCGCCACGTGGCTGATCAGCCCGCCGGCGCCGATGCAGACCACGTGGCGATCTGAGAACACCTCCTGGTCGAAGCCGGCTATCCGCTGGTGACGATCACTTGCTCCCGGAATCGTTCGGCCTGTCAAGCGAACCGAGTGCCGTGAGCCGGTACATGTGTTGGCCAAGATCTTCGACTCCTGCGCCGTGGACGTGCAGCTCACACTCGCCCTCGAGGCGGAAGAACCGCACGAACCCGTCGCGACTGAAAATGGCAGCGACCGTGGGATAGCCGGCTTGTTCAAGCCGGCGCTGAAACTGTTCGTCGGTGCCGGACGGCCCGGTGGAGGCCACGCCTCGCCCCGGATGGCTGTGAAAATGCGCCAGCAGCCGGTGGCCAAACTGCTCCAGCTTGATGAGCAGCCTGTGCGTGGAGCCGACCTGGCCTTCCACGCCCATCATGGTGCGGCGTTGATGCGCGAACTCGAGCTTCTGATCGAGCACCATGACGCCGTCGACCTCAGCCCCGGTGACAAAGAAGAACTGTTCGTGATGGTCAGCCGTCAGCTGCTGGAAACATTCGTGCAGAAACAGGCTGCTGACCGCGAAGCACGCCTTCTCCCTCGAGCCCATGCTGCCGATCGTGGCCTGGACTTGGTCCAAGGTAACCCCTTGTCCCCGCGCGGCTGAAAACACGTCCAATGCGACGATTGCCGCAGCGAGGGGGGCGGATCACTCAGGTAGAACCGGAGGTCGTTCCACCCCCGGTCGTCGACAATGCCGACGAGCACGAGGAGATCCGCATTGACATCGAAACCCGGCCGCTGCCACTCTTCCCAGGCGTCTTGAACGAACTCGTCGCTGAAGCCGGCCGCCGTGAGCTCACGGCCGCTCTTGATCGAGATGGCACCACGCGTCGCAGTGTCGCCGCCGCCGAGAAGCACCAGCAGGTTGTCGAGGATGTACCGTAGAACGTGTGCCTGCAAGCTGAGGACACTACGTTTCGGCACATCGACCGGCTCGTGAAGTCCAGCGCGCTTCGTCTGTCGATGCGCGTCTCAAGCAAAGAATCCAGGCGTTGAAGATGTCGGTCCGAGCCTACCGTCGACCTTTCGTTCAGGAGTTCCGCCGAGATCTCCGCCTGGGATGTTGCGGGGATTCTTCGATCGAGCTCCAATCCGAACATCACCGAACGGACCACATCTACAAAATCATCTACAGTCACTCTGCGTGGCTATCTTCGAACGCCCGCACACTATTGAAAACGTTGGCGCACCCGGAAGGATTCGAACCTTCGACCCCCGGCTTAGAAGACAGGTCCAGCGGGCTGTTGAACGGTGTGGATCTCGACGGAGCCGTGAAGCTTCTTGTTGCAGCGTTTGCAGCTGCGTCGTTGAAGCCTGTGGAATCGCGTGGATGCGGGGTGCAACCACCAGCGACAGTCTTGCTACAGTCGCGTTCCAATCGCGAAGGAACTCCAGGCATCATCACCGCCGCCGATTGGGCCACGTTGGTTCCCGATCACTGGCGATTATCACGTGGCGCGCGACTTCCGAACGCGCGCAGAATGACCGGCCAGATGGTTCGAGGAATCGTCCGAGCGGCTTTGCTGTTGATGTCGTTCCAGATGTCCCTGGCCGCTCACGCATTGGTCACGACGATCGCAGATCGTTCGGGCCGGATGGTTGGCGCCGCGGCGATCTGTTCAGCAGGCGCCAGTAGACCGCCGCATTCACGATCAGCGCGAGGCTTCCTAGCAGCATCTGCGAGCTCCGCGTGAGGCTAACGGGGTAGAGCAACGGCAGCACGTAGTGCTCGATGAAGTCTCCCTCGTAGCCAGCCGATCCACCGCGCTGCCGCAGGTGGTTCTCGATGGGGGTCAACGGGCAGACCCAACCGCCGAACTCGATCGTGATGCCCCAGATAACCGCGGGCACGTGCGCCCACGCCGTCCGTGGCCAGCGGAGCACGAGCAGGCCTCCCAGCGTCACGTAGACGACAAACGCCGCATGCACGGCGACGAGGACGTCGGCTGCCAGGCGGAGCACGCTAGGAGACACCGAATCGTGCTTCCAGTGTCGTGCTCTCCACGAGCCGTGTCAGACGTTGCCAGTGGGAGCCGGCCCAGTAGATGCGATGGCATCGTGGGCACTCGTGAAAGCGCTGGTAGTACTCGCGCGTTCGCGGCTCGAGTCGTGACTCGACCGACGCCTTGGGCACTTCGCGGAGCTCGGCATTGCAGCGGAGACACCGGCTGAAGGGTGCCCGCATTGGGCCAAAGCGGTGCAGAACCTCGACGAGTTGCTGGCGCGGCATCGTTGCCCGTATCCAGTACCCGCGCGATACGCCCCGTAGCTTCAGCAGACCGCGATCGCGTGTCAACACGATGCGCCCCTCGCGCGCGGCCAGCGCGGCGATGTCGTCGTCGCTCGCATCCGCCAGGTACGTCGCATCCAGACCGACCAGGCGCATGTACCTGGCCAGTCTGCCCAGATGGCCGTCGAGCACGAAGTGGAGCGCTCCGAGCGGCGGCCGAACGAGCGTCACGCCGGCAATGTCGACGGACTCGAAGCGCGGAAACACGGCGATGCGATTCCCGTCCTGGACGGCATAGTCGAAAGCGACCGGCTCTCCGTTGACGAGGATCAGATCTATCTCCGGATGTGGGATGCCGAGCCCCTCGACGAGATCCTTCACCGATTCGCGGCCTTCGAAGGCATGCGCGAAGGCGGCCTGCCGGCGGGCTGGCGGCAGGAAGTCGTTGAGCGGGCCGTACACCCTGACGGTGACCTGCTTCATGGAATGGCGGGATCGATAAGCCATCTTCGTACGGGGCCCCGATCGTCCCCGCCTCGGTGCCCGTGGACCGGAGCGGAGCGAGCGTCCCGCCAGCCATCACGTGAGCGGCTGAAGAAGACGCACAATCGCCCCGATCATCTCGTCTCCGGCGAGCAGCTCCTGGTCGTTGTGATCAGCGCCGGGAAGCACGAGGAGCGTCTTGGGAGCCACCGCGGCATCGTAGAGGCGGCGGCTATCGTCGAACGGCACGATTCGATCGTGCCCGCCGGCGATGACGAGCAGCGGCGCCCGGACTTGCTGAATCCGATCGATCGCGGCGAACCGATCCCGGAGCAGAAGCCCCACCGGCAGAAAGGGATAGTGATGCCGCCCCAGGTCGGCCATGGACGTGAACGGTGACCGGAGGACAAGCGCGGCTGGCGGGTGCTCGACGGCCAGGGCGACCGCGACAGCCGTTCCGAGCGACTCACCGAAGTACACGAGGCGCGAGCGATCGACGTCGGGGCGGCTGGCCAGATACGCGCAGGCAGCGCGGGCGTCCGCGGCGAGCCCGCTCTCCGACGGAGCCCCGGGATTCCCACCATAGCCCCGGTAATCGACGAGCAGCACCTGGAATCCGTGTCGACGGAGTGCCGCCGCCAGAGGACCCCGGTGCGCCCGATTGCCGGCGTTTCCGTTGAAGACCAGAACGGTGACGCGCGGCGGTGGCCCGGACGCCCCGAAGAACCAGCCGCTCAGCCTGAGCCCGTCGCTCGTCTCGAAGGTCACCGGTTCGACTCCGGCCAGACCGATGTCGCCGGGCGCCGGCACCCCACTCGCGGGGAAGTAGATGAACCGGCGCTGCATGGTCCAGATGAGTGCCAGCACGGCGGCAGCGGTGACGACACCATACAGGGCCGCGATGATCAGCGGGCGGTTCATCTCAATGGCCCCGCGCGTCGGCTGTTCCGGGCTCCTGCGTCAACCGGCGGGCTTGCCCGTCATCGGGACAAACCGCACGGGAAGAGTGCCGAGTACCTGCACGCCGGTGGTGGTGCGGCGCAAGGCGCGCAGTTCCTGGCTCAGCGTACCGACCGGAATCACCATCACGCCGCCGATCTTCAGCTGTTCCACCAACGCGGTCGGGACCTCGTCAGGCGCCGCCGTCACCATGATGCGGTCGTACGGCGCATGCTCCGCCCAGCCGAGATACCCGTTGCCGGTACGCACGTCGATGTTCCGATAGCCGAGCCCCGACAGTGTCTGGCGTGCCCGTTCTGCCAGAGGCGGAACGATCTCGATCGTGTACACCTCCTTCGAGAGCGTGCCGAGCACCGCCGCCTGATAGCCGGATCCGGTGCCAATCTCGAGCACGCGATGGTCGGGGTGCACGTCCAGCGCCTGTGTCATGAACGCGACAATGTAGGGTTGAGAGATGGTTTGCTCGTAGCCGATTGGCAGGGGAGAGTCGCGGTACGCCTCGGCCCGCTGGCCTTCAGGAACGAACAGGTGGCGCGGCACGGTGAGCATCGCGCCGAGCACGCGCTCGCTGCGGATATCGCGCGCTTTCAGTTGCGTCTCGACCATGCGCCGGCGCTCGGCCTGCCAGTCGTGCGAGTCGCGCTGAGCCAAGGCTCCACGGCCCGCCCCGGCCAGAGCGGCGACGACGAGTAGCGCGCAGAGTGAACGGGCCACTGCCACCCTCATGACATTATGACGCTCAGTCCAGGAGCGTCGGTACTGCGGAATTGTAGCCAACTCGCCACGCGAGTTGGCGCGCCCGGAAGGACTCGTCCACGTTCCCGGCGAGCGTGAGCGAGCCGGGACGTGGCTGAAGACTTCGAACCTTTCCTTCGACTCGCTCCGCTCGCTCAGGGCAGGCGACCCCCGGCTTAGAAGATGGACGAAAGGAGACAACCGGGGGCAGCGTGAAGCCGCTGCCCTGATTTTTAGGGTCTACGCGGATTTGAGTGGGCCTCGGAAGGCGCGTCGGGGCAGCGGGGGCAGAAACGCGGTGATGATCTTGAGCTTCAGGTACT
>Ga0155950_1019_pt1 | contig 18673 bp, 18 predicted proteins | sample RifCSPlowO2_02_FD_107604 | JGI IMG/M metagenome (GOLD analysis project Ga0155950, IMG submission 107604) | Acidobacteria bacterium RIFCSPLOWO2_02_FULL_67_21
GAATCGCGCAAAAAGTGAGTTCCTGTCGCGGATGAGCCACGATCTCCGGACGCCGCTGAACGCGATCCTGGGATTTGCGCAACTGCTCGAGCTGGACACGCTCAATCCCGAGCATCTCGAAGGCATCCACCAGATTCGGCGAGGCGGTGCACACCTGCTCGGGTTGATCAACGAGGTCCTCGATATCGCCCGCATCGAGTTGGGCCACCTGTCGCTGTCACCCGAACCGGTCTCGATAGGGGAGATCGTGCAGAACGTCGTCGAGCTCACTCGCCCGCTGGCGGCTCAGCGAAGCATTGTCATCGAAGACGACGCGGCGAGGGTATGCGGTAGTCGGCATCTCCTGGCCGATCGCCAGCGTCTCACCCAGATCTTGTTGAACCTGCTGTCCAACGCGGTCAAGTACAACCGCGATGGAGGCCGCGTGCGCCTGACCTGCGAAGACGCGCCCGATGACCGTCTACGCATCAAGGTCAGTGATACGGGCGCGGGGATCCGTCCCGAGAAATTGCGGCTGCTGTTCCAACCCTTCGAGCGCCTGGGCGCCGAGCAGACCGGCATCGAAGGCACCGGTCTCGGACTGGTGCTGTCGAAGGGCCTGGCCGAAGCCATGGGCGGAACGCTCGGCGTGGAGAGCGAGGTGGACCGCGGCAGTACATTCTGGGTGGAGCTCGCACTCGCGGATGCCGTCGCTGAGCCTGCCGCGTCTTCAACCCGCGCGCGTCCCAATGAATCGGGCCCGGACTCTGGAGTTACGGGCACGGTCCTGTATATCGAAGACAACTCCTCGAACCGGCAGTTGATGGAACGGCTCCTCGCCCGACGGCCTGGCGTCCATCTACGGGGTGCTGGCCAGGGCCAAGCCGGCCTTGACCTGGCCCGTATCGATCGGCCCGACCTGATTCTGCTGGACCTGCACCTCCCGGACATGGGCGGCGAGGAAGTACTGCGGCGGCTGTGGGAGGATCCCGAGACGCGAGCGATTCCTGTGGCCGTCCTGAGTGCAGACGCGACGCCGGCGCAGGCAAGGCGCTTGCGGGCGGGCGGTGCGATGGCCTATTTGACCAAGCCGCTTGATATCAACGAAGTGTTGCAACTGTTGGACGACACGCTCGCGAAGGGGTCGCGACTCCGATGACTGCCACCGGCGAAGACGATACGCCCTTGATCCATGAATTCAAGAATCATCTGTCGGTCATCATCGGCTTCTGTGACCTCCTGCTGCGCGACTTGCCGGAGGGCGATCCGAAACGCGCGGACATTCTGGAAATGAGAAGAGCGGGACAAGCCGCGATCGCCCTGCTTCCGAAACTATCGGAGCGGCCACGTTGAACTTGCATGGCTGATAGTGCCCCGCGCCTTCTCGTCGTCGATGACGACCCCGGCATGCTCGCCCTCGTCAGCCGCTTTGCGGAAGGTGAGGGATTCGAGGTGATCAGCCGTCCGGGCGGCCAATCACTCCTGACCGAGCTGCCCGTGCTCAGGCCTGAGGTGGTGCTCCTCGACCGGAACATGCCCGAGTTGGGAGGACTGGATATCCTGCGTGTGATCCGCGACGCCGATCCGGAGTGTCAGGTGATTCTCATGACCGCCGACGCCACCGTGGAATCTGCGATTGAAGCGGTGAAGCTGGGCGCGCTCGACTACCTGACCAAGCCGCTGGATTTCGTTCGCCTCGGTGAGCTGTTCAGCACAGTTCGATTCGGCATCGCCCGCCGCCAGCGTCTTCTCGCGGCGGACACCGAGCTGGCCGGCCGCTTTGAGTTCTGCGGCATGGTCGGCCGGAGTCCCGTGATGCAGGAACTGTTCGACTTCATCCGGCGCCTGGCTCCTCACGCGCGCACCGCTCTGGTGTCGGGCGAAACGGGAACGGGCAAAGAACTGGTTGCTCGCGCGCTGCACAAGCTCGGGCCGCGGCGCGACCGACGATTCGTCGCGTTCAACTGTTCCGCGGTGGTAGAGACGCTCTTTGAGAGCGAGTTGTTTGGTCACACGAGGGGGGCGTTCACCGGGGCCGTCGAGGCCAAAGCCGGACTGTTCGAGACGGCAGACGGAGGCACGCTCTTTCTCGATGAGATCGGCGAGCTGCCGTTGCAGGTCCAGGCGAAGCTGCTCCGGGTTATTGAATACGGCGAGGTTCAGCGTGTGGGCGCGAACGAAGGGAAACGCGTCGATGTCCGAGCCATCGCGGCCACGAATCGCCGCCTTGCCGAGGAAGTGGCGGCCGGGCGGTTCCGTCAGGATCTGTATTACCGCCTGAATGTCGTCGAGATCGCGCTCGCGCCGCTGCGCGAACGCCGAGACGACATTCCCTATCTCACCGCAGCGTTCATCAAGGAATTCGCCAAGCGCTTTGAGAAGCCGCTCGCGGGGCTGAGCCCGGGAGCAGAGCGGTTGCTTCACGACGCCCCATGGCCGGGGAACATCCGCGAGCTCCGAAATGTCCTCGAGCGCGCCTGCATGTTGAGCGAGGGCCGTATCCTCAGTGAGCGCGAGGTGCTCGCCGCGCTTGGAGGCGGCCAGCGTCCCGCGCCGTCTGTGGTAAAGCCTGCCGCGGCGGATGTGACAGCGACGGAGGAGCCGGAGCTTGACCGCAGGCAGATCGAACAGGCCCTGCAGAAGGTGGGCGGCAATCGATCGGCAGCCGCAAAATTGCTTGGCGTCAGCCGACGTGCGCTCTATCGGCGGCTCGACACGTTCGGCCTCCGCTGACCCATCAGCGAGGGCGGCTGTGATCGCTGAGCAAGGAGGACCATGACAGAGAGCAAGAAAGTGCTGATTGTCGACGATGAGCCGCCGATTCGCGCGATCCTGACGCGCTGGCTCAAGGGATGGGGGTATGGCGTCAGAGACGTGGGAAGCGCCTCTGAGGCCCTGGACATAATGGCGACCGAGCCGGCTGACATCGTGTTGTGCGATGTCGCCATGCCGGAACATGACGGCTTATGGCTGGCCGAGCAGGTGCATGCACAGTGGCCCCGAACCGCGATCATCATGGCCACCGGCCGCGATGATCCCCGCACGGTGCGGACCAGCCGCACGCTGGGAGCCATTGCGTATGTCATTAAGCCCTTCGACCCGGTCATGTTGCGCGAGGCCCTCGACGTTGCGTCCGGTTTGGCGCCCTTCCGTCCACCCGCCGAGCCGCGTTGACGTCGGGTTCGAGTTTTATCCGGTTCGCGCGGGGCGTAGCCCGCGAGCGTGTGGTGTGGGAACTAGCGGAGCTGCCGCAGCGTGCGGGCGTTGCGCGCGGCAACAATCGCGGCGACGCCGTTGGAGGCAACCATGATCCCAATGGCGGCAACCTTGTTGGTCTTCCAGAGGCGCTCGGCGGCGGCGATGGTGGCGACGGCGACGGTGGCCTTCACGGCGACGAAGGCCCCGGTGTTGCCGACGACGCCCTGCATCAAGGGACTGGCTTCCTGGGCGCCGCGGGCCAGCGCCTGCTTTGTCGAATAGATATCAAACGCTTGGAGCGCGGCGTAGCTGACGTACAGTGCCGGCAGCGCCTTCGGTCGCGCGAGCGCCTTGCCAAACCGCATCTGCGCTGCTGTCTGTGCCGTGGCCGCCGAGGCGGCGGCAGGCGTAACTGTGTCGTCGCCGGCGAACGCGGGCAGTGCGGACATCGTCAGGCTCAGGAGGGTGGCGGCGGCGACGGTGGCAACAGCGCGGTTCATGGTGGCGGCCTCTCTTGGAATGTGCCCTGCGCGTTTTGCGCAGATGCCTCCTTAAGAGCGAACTCGATGCCGTGATAGACGATCTCGTTAACCCATTTGATATCAATGCCTTAGATGATTGAGCTGTGCACCTAAACGGGTGTGCGGTGGGCGCTTGCACAGTGCCCGAGAGGGGCGCCGCACAGGTCATCAGGGCGTGCGCCAGACGATCAGCCGAGGGCCGGTCCGAATCGCAGAGTGGCTACGGTCTAGTAGGTCTATGGCTGATTCATTAAAGCCGGGCACTACGTCGGTCATGAAAACCGGTTCTAGGTTCGTTCCGCTTCGATGCGTCGCTCGATGCGCCGGTCGGGCACGAGCCACATGAACGCGACGGTCACGTACAGCGCGTCCGAGATCCACTGGTTCACGAACGCCAGCACAACCGCCACGGCATACAACGCGATCGACAGCTTGCCTTTGATGTCTCGGCCGACAGCTTTCTGCAGCTTCGACGCCGGTCCTTCGTGCCGAAGGATCGCGTGCACCAGGACCCAGTAGGCGACCGCCGCCATCAGCAGGAGCACGCCGTACACCGCGGCCGGCAGCGCGGCGGAATGATTCCCGCCGAGCCAGGCGGTGCCAAAGGGCACGAGCGACAGCCAGAAGAGCAGGTGCATGTTGGCCCAGAGCACGCCGCCGCCGACGCTCCGCGTGACATGCATGAGATGGTGATGGTTGTTCCAGTAGATCGCCAGCATCATGAAGCTCAGCACGTAGGTGAGGAACACGGGCGTGAGCGCCTGCAGCGAATGCCAGTCCGCGCCCTCCGGCATCTCGAACTCGAGCACCATGATCGTGATGATGATGGCGATGACGCCATCACTGAACGCTTCGAGCCGGGAGGTCGGCACGCCCGCTTCGCTAGAGAGTGCGGGCCTGCGGGAGCCGGGCGGGCGGGATGCCCAGCGCCAGCGCAATCTGGTGCAGCGTGCCCTGAATCAGACGCATGTTGCGCGGCCCCATGCGGATCAGCTGCTTCTGCGCCGGCGTCAGCCGCTCGATCGCCGCGCTCTCGTAGCCAAAGACGATCCCGGTCGGCGCAAGCCGCACGTCCCCACTGAGCGTCGGCGCCTGCAGAAGCGACACGATGGCGCGCTCGAGCGCCACGTCGAACGACTCGTTGCGGCCGAGCTCCCTGTACGCCTCCTCGATGCGTGGCTTGAGCGTGGAGTACAGACGCGCGGCGGCGTCCGGGTCGATGGAGTCCGCGGCGGCCGCGGTGGGCGCGTACCGCTCGTACGATCGGGGGTCCAGCAGGAACTCCCCGTCGCGCTCAATCACCCGGAAGCGCGCGGCCGGCCGGATGACGCCCAGGTGCACGGCGGGGCGTCCGCCGTATGCGATGTTTTCGACAACGACGACGAAATTGCGGATGAGGCCGTCGGTCGTCAGCCAGGCCATGACGGTCGGGTGCGACGACAGCGCGTGTACGAGCTTGGCGACGATCGCGTCGGTCTCGTCGAGCGGCGGAAGGTCGATCCTGTCGCCGGCGCCGCCGAGCGGGCTCGTGGCGGCAGCCGCCGGCGTCTGGTCGGCCTCCGCAGGCGTTCGGGCGGGGCCGCGGGTCAGATAGCCGAACAGGAACCATCCAGCGAAGGCCGCGACGACCACCGCCCCCCCGCCGATCCACAAGCGGCGGGACGATGCCCGCGTCTGCGCCCGCGGCGTGGCGTCCGCCTGGTCAAGCTCGACGTCGGATGGATCGAACATGGCGCCCTCGGGGGAGAGGCCCGATTGTATCCCTTCGTGTGTCCCGTGGCGTGAGGCTTCGGGCCGGGGCAGAATAGGCCCTATGTTCGTGGGACATCTGGCGGTTGCGCTGGCTGCCAAGCGGGCGGCGCCGCGTGGATCGACGCCACGCGCGTGACAGCTCCGCACACCTGAGCTCCGGCACGGTGTTCGCCCATCGATCCCCTCGTGGAGGAAGGATCGATGAATCTGCGACCGTTCCGAGCCGGGCTTGTCATTGCGATCACAATCCTGTTTGCGGCCAGTGCACGGGCCGCACAGTGGCGCGTACCGCGCGATTTCCCCACGATACAGGCGGCGATCGACAGCCCCGTTGTCGGCGACGGCGACACGATCCTGGTCGGCCCGGGCAACTTCGCCGGTGCGCTGATCACCAAATCGGTTCACATCGAGGGCGTCGGACGGGCCGTGAGCAGGTTGCGGCTCCGTTCCGCGGTCAGCAGCAGGAACAGCGATTCGGGCGTCGTGACGAGGATGTGCGGCGGACGCCGGATCATCGCGGCCCGCTCGGAGGCGGTCGTATCTCCCGTGCGCACCGCCGCCGTGAGTCGCGGTGCCTCGATCCCGGACGCCTCTGCCAGCTGGCGGATGCCGCGTCGAGGCTCGGCGAGGTTCTTGTGAATGTCGGCGCTGAGCGCCTTCAACGGCGAGACGTAGACGACCCGCACCTCATCCGGCAGCGGTGCCTGGACGCCCTCGCGCACCAGTTCGTCGATCGCGATGAGAAACGCCGCCAGCGTCTTGCCCGACCCGGTCGGCGCCGCGATGAGCGTATGGCGGCCGTCGCGGATCGCCGTCCAGCCGCGCTGCTGCGCGGAGGTCGGCTCACCGAGCGTCTCGGCGAACCATCGTGAGACGAGCGGATGAAAGAGGGAGAGAGGCAGGGCAACCCCCTCAATGGGTGGCGGCCGGTGTTCCAGCGCATCCATTCAGGAACCGCGAGCTCCTGATCCACGCCGAGTCCGGGTAGTAGGAGAAGATCACGCCGCCGCCGCGAATCGTGTCGATCACCTCGCGCGCGACGCCTTCACGCAGTGCCGGACAGCCCCAGCTTCGGCCGATGCGCCCCTGCGACTCGGCAAACGCCGCGCTCACGTAGGGCGCGCCGTGCATGACAATCGCACGGTCTCGCGCACGTCCGTTGAACCCGGGCTCGAGACCATCCAGTCGCAGCGAGTAGCCGTTGCTGCCCACGTAGGTGTCTCCGGTCACGAACAGCCCAAGGCTGGACTGACGGCTGTTCAGCGCGTCCGAAAACTGACGCGCCAGGTTGTCGCCGGTGTTCCGGCCGTGAGCCACGAGCTCCCGGAAGAGCAGCGCTCCGCCCGGCAGCTCGAACACCCAGAGCCGCGGCTCGACCGACGGCCGCGAATAATCGATCACCGTCAACGTGCTCGGCGGCCGGATCTCGCCGAGGCGTGTGGCGCACTGGACGGCGTCGAGCGCATGGCGAAGCACGTCGGGAGCGATGCCTCCTGCAGGCGCCACCGCGAGACGGACCGGTTCCGTCGCAGCCTGCCGCGGCAGAGCTGTGACAGACAGGAGTACTGCCAGCGCGCTGATGAGTGTGCCTTTCAAACTTCGCTAACTTTTTGAAGGGATGAGAGATGAATCCTCATCTTACGGTGAGATACGCTGGTATGCAATGTCGCGTATCGGCGGTTTCGCATCTGCCCTGACTGCGCGCGGCGTCTCTACCCGTCCATAATGAAGCAGTGAAGCTCGCCTATGACGAGTTCCTGAGGGCGCAGCCCGACTTCGAGCGGACCGCCCTGCTCGATGCCCTCCGCTCGTCGGAGTACCGGCGGCTCGACGAGCAGGAGCACGTCTACCTCGATTACACCGGCGGCAGCCTGTACGCGGAGTCGCAGATTCGCGACCACATGGCGCTCCTGAGTACGCGGGTGCTCGGCAACCCGCACTCGGCCAGCCTGACGTCCTCCGGGATGACGGATCTGGTCGAGCAGACCCGCCGCGCCGTGCTCGACTGGTTCAACGCCGCCGGCGACTACACGGCCATCTTCACGCAGAACGCCACCGCCGCGCTCAAGCACGTGGGCGAGTCGTATCCGTTCGCCCCGGGCGGCCACTGCCTCCTCACGGTGGACAACCACAACTCGGCGAACGGAATCCGCGAGTTCGCGTCGGCCCGCGGCGCGTGCGTCACGTACGCGCCGGTGACGGTCCCGGAGCTGCGGATCGATCGCGCGCGTCTCGGTGAGCTGCTCCGGCTGGGCGCCGGCGGACAGAGCCCCCGGCTGTTTGCCTTTCCCGCGCAGTCGAACTTCTCCGGCGTCAAGCATCCGCTCGATCTGATTGACGACGCGCACGGCCGAGGCTGGGACGTGCTGCTCGATGCCGCGGCGTTCGTCCCGACGAGCCGGCTCGACCTGACGGCGGTGACGCCGGACTTCGTGAGCGTCTCGTTCTACAAGATGTTCGGATACCCGACCGGCGTCGGCTGCCTGCTCGTGCGCAACAGCGCGCTGCCGCGGCTGCACCGCCCCTGGTTTGCCGGCGGCACCGTGAACTTTGCGTCGGTCCAGGGGCGCCGCCACATCCTGGCGCCGCGCGAGGCCGGCTTCGAGGATGGCACGCTGAACTACCTCGCAATCCCGGCCGTGGAGATCGGGCTCCGGCACCTCGCCGCGATCGGGATCGACACGATTCAGACGCGCGTCCGGTGCCTCACCGGCTGGCTGATCGACGGCCTGGTCCGGCTGTGCCACAGCAACGGGCGCCCGATGGTGCGCATCTACGGGCCGCTGACCACCGCCGGCCGCGGCGGCATCGTCACCATGAACTTCTACGATCCCGACGGGCATCTGCTGGATTACCGCCGCGTGGAGGAGCTGGCGAGCCGCGAGCGGATCTCGCTCCGCACCGGTTGCTTCTGCAACCCGGGCGCGGGCGAGGCGGCGGAGGGCCTCACGGAGGAAGACGTCGACGAGGCGATCGAGGAGCAGGCGGACCTGACGCTGCCGCGATTCCTGCAGATCATCACGCATCGCGGCGGCAAGAGCGCCGGCGCCATCCGCGCCTCACTCGGCATCGCCAGCAACTTCGCCGACATCCACCGCTTCCTGCGGTTTGCGGCAGGCCTGCGCGACCAGACGCGCCTGACGATCGGCGAGGTCAGCTTCGACATCGCGTCCTGCCGCGTCATTCGCGACGGCAGTTAGGACGTTGTAACATGGCCCCGCGTGCAGGAGGACCTTTCATGAAGCGTTGCGCAGCCATTCTGATTCTCGGCGGCATGAGCGTGCCGGCGATGCTGGGCGCCCAGGCGGGTCAGGCGCCGGCCTGCGCCGCCGGCAACGGCGGCCTGCAGCTGCCCGCCGGCTTCTGTGCCGCGGTCGTCGCCGACGAGACCGGCCCGGCGCGGCACCTGGTGGTGGCGGGCAACGGCGACATCTACGTCGCGCTGCGGAACGCGCCGAACGCGCCGGGAGGCATTCTGGCGCTCCGCGACACGAACGCCGACGGCCGCGTCGACGTGCGCGAGAAGTTCGGCGATTCCGGAGGGACGGGTCTCGTCCTGCACAACGGCCACCTCTATCTCTCGCGGGACGATGCTGTCGTGCGCTTCCCGATGAAGGAGGGCCAGCTACTGCCGGCGGGGCCGATGGAGATGGTCGTGAGCGGGTTTCCCCGGCAGCAGGTACACCCGACCAAGTCGCTCGCGTTCGACACGCGCGACGGCCTCTACGTGAACGTCGGCCTGCGGGCGAACTCCTGCTCCGACCCCGACCAGGCCAAGGCGCCAGGCCTGAACCCGTGCACGTACCTCGAGACCGGTGGCGGCGTGTGGCGCTTCGACGCGAACCGGACCGGCCAGGTGTTCGGAAAGGACGGACGACGGTTTTCGACCGGGCTGCGGCAATCGAACTCGCTCACCTGGAACGCGACGGCCGGCGCGCTCTATCTGATACAGCACGGCCGCAACGGCCTGAACCGGTGGACCGAGTACTACTCGACCGAGCTGAACGCCGAGAACCCGGCCGAGGAGCTCCAGCGGATCGACGAGGGCGCGAACTACGGGTTCCCGTACTGCTACCTCGACCCGCAGCAGAACGTTCGCGTGCTCGCGCCGGAGTACGGCGGCGACGGGAAGAAGACCGGCGACTGCGCGAAGTATCCGCTGCCGGCGGCGGCGTTTCCCGCGCACTGGGCGCCGAACGATCTGCTGTTCTATACGGCCTCGCAGTTCGGCGACCGCTATCGCGGCGGCGCCTTCATTGCCTTCCACGGATCGGGCAGCCGGTCGCCGCTCCAGCAGGCTGGCTACAAAGTGGTGTTCCAGCCGATGCGCGACGGCAGGGCTGCGGGCCGGTACGAGACGTTCGCCGACGGATTTGCCGGAAAGCCGTTCGTCATGACGCGTGAGGAAGCGGCCGCACGGCCGATGGGCCTCGCGCAAGGTCCCGACGGCTCGCTCTTCATCGTCGACTCGGTCAAGGGAAGGATCTGGCGCGTGATGTACCGGCCGGGAGGTCGGACGTCCTAGCCCCCTTCGGCACGTGGCGGTCGCCGCTGCCGGCCGCCGCGGTGGCCGCCGGCGGCCTCCGCCTGAGCGCCGTACAGCTCGACGGCGATGCGGTGTACTGGCTCGAGGGGCGCCCGCAGGAGGGCGGGCGGTCGGCCCTCGTCTGCTGGCGGCCCGGTCGAGCGCCTGAAGAGGTCACCCCCCGCGATTTCAACGTCCGCAGCCGCGTGCACGAGTACGGCGGCGGCGCGTACGTGGTGCGCGACGGCGTCATCTACTGCGTCAACTTCAGCGATCAGCGCGTGTACCGACTCGCACCGGGCGGCGCGGCGGAGGCGATCACGCCTCCCGGGTCGTTCTTCTATGCGGATTTCGAGATCGACACACGGCGCCGGCGGCTGATCTGTGTTCGCGAGGATCACTCACGGCCGGGCGAGCCGGTCAACACGCTGGCCGGCATCCCGATCGGTCCGGCTGCTTCGGGCCCGGCTGAAGCCGGGCACTACGAAAGCCCAGACTCGTACTACGAGAACTCAGACTCGTACGTAGTGTCCGGCTCTAGCCGGACCTCAGACGCCGGCTTCAGCCGGACCATGGAGGCTCTCGCCTCCGGCTACGACTTCTACTCGACGCCCCGTCTCAGTCCGGACGGCACGCGCCTCGCCTGGCTGGCGTGGCGCCATCCGTTGATGCCCTGGGACGGAACCGAGCTCTGGGTGGCCGACGTGGACGACGCCGGAGCGTTGTCGGGGGCGGTACGCGTGACCGGGTCGGAAGACGAGTCCATCTACCAGCCGGGGTGGGGACCGGACGGATCGCTGTACTACGTCAGCGACAGGGACGGCTACTGGAGAATCTACGGCTTGGCCCCGCCTTCGCCGGCCGCCTCCTTTCCAGGGCCGGCTTCGGCGAGGCCTCGCCGAAGCTTTGCGCACGCGACCGATGAGCGCAAAGCGGAGGCGGGTCGTTCCATCGTTCGCGATTCACCGGAGGAGGCCGAGTTCGGGCGGCCGCAATGGGTCTTCGGGACCTCCACCTGGGCATGTGCCGGCGCATCGACGCTCGTCGTTTCCTACACACGGCTGGGCCGCTGGCATCTGGGGACTGTCGACCTCGCGGATGGTGAGCTCACCCCGGTCGCCGGAGACCTTCAGCCGCACGACTGGCTGGCGGCCGACGCCGCGCATGCGGTGTTCGTGGCCGGGTCGTCCACGGCGCCGGACGCAGTGGCCCGTCTGAATCTCGCCACCGGAGCCGTCGAGACGCTGAGACGCGGATCGCACGTGGAGCTCGACGCCGCGGATATCTCGCTCGCCGAGCCGATCACGTTTCCGACCGCGCGAGGACGCGAGGCCCACGCGTTCTACTACGCGCCCTGCAACCGGGCGTTCAGCGCGCGGGCAGGGGAGGCGCCGCCGCTCGTGGTCATCACGCACGGCGGACCGACGGCGGCCGCTCGTCCGACGCTCGACCTCGCCATTCAGTACTGGACGACGAGAGGGTTTGCGGTGGTCGACGTGAACTACGGCGGGAGCTCCGGCTACGGCCGCGCCTATCGCGAGCGTCTGAACGGCGAATGGGGCCTCGTCGACGTCGAGGACGTGATCCATGCGGCGCGCTTCCTCTCCGGCAGCGGCCGCGCGGATCCGGCGCGCCTGATCATCCGCGGCGGCAGCGCCGGCGGGTACACCACGCTCGCCGCGCTGACGTTCCACCCCGGCATCTTCAAGGCGGGCGCCAGCTACTTCGGCATCAGCGACCTCGAGGTGCTCGAGATCGACACGCACAAGTTCGAGTCGCGCTACTCGCACCGCCTGATCGGGCCGTACCCGGAGGCGAACGCGATCTATCGGGCCCGGTCGCCGATCCATGCGATCGACCGCCTGGCGTGTCCGCTCATCCTCTTCCAGGGGCTCGAAGACAAAGTGGTGCCGCCGAATCAGTCGCAGATGATGGCCGACGCGGTGCGAGCCAAGGGCCTGCCGGTCGCGTATCTGGCGTTCGAGGGGGAGCAGCACGGCTTCCGCAAGGCGGACACGATCATCCGCAGCCTGGAAGCGGAGCTCTATTTCTACGGCAAGGTATTCGGCTTCACCCCGGCCGATGTCATAGAGCCGGTTCCCATCGACAACCTCTAGCCTCGTGCTAGCATGCGCGCATCGGGCCCGCCTGAAGGCGGGCACTACGTACGCCTGATGTAGTGGTACGTACGCCTGATGTAGTGCCCGGCTTCAGCCGGGCCTAATCGAGGACTACATGCGAAGACACGCCTTGTTCCTGTGTCTCATCGCCGCCATTGTTTCCGTTTCGGCGGAGGAACGGATCGACCAGGACGCCTACTGGAAGATCCGGCAGGAGGGCACCGCGAATTCCAAGATCCTCCAGACGCTCCACATGCTGACCGACGTGTACGGTCCGCGGCTGACCGGCTCGCCGAATCTGAAGGCGGCCGGCGAGTGGGCGATCGTGCAGATGCACGCGTGGGGTCTGAAGAACGGCCGTCTCGAGCCGTGGGAGTGGGGCCGTCCCGGATGGACCAACGAGCGGCTGGTGGCGCACATCGTGTCGCCGGTGAAGGATGCGCTCGTCGCGGAGGTGCTGGCGTGGACCCCAGGTACGAACGGGGTCGTGCGGGCGCCGACGGTGCAGATGACGCTGCCGCAGCGTCCCACCCGTGAGGAGCTCGACGCACATCTCGCGCCGCTCGCGCGCGCGGTGCGTGGGCGGATCGTCCTCGTCGGGACGCCGCAGCGGGTGCTCGTGACGTTCAATCCGCCCGCGCTGCGCCGTGAGGATGCCGACGTGCTGCAGCAGCTGAACGCGGCGCCGGCGCAGCCGGCGCGCCCACCGGGGCCGGCGCGCCAGGGGCCGCCGCCGCTGACCAACAGCCAGCTGCAGGAGCAGATCAATCAGTTCCTGCTCTCGAGCGGCGCGCTCGCCCGGATCAACGACGCCGGCCGCGACCACGGGCAGATCCGCGCGTTCCAGAACGCCACGTACGACGTCGCGAAGGCGCCGCCGACGCTCGTGATGCGGAATGAGGACTACGGCCGCGTCTGGCGCCTCCTGGACGACGGCCGGCCCGTCGAGCTGGAGCTGGACATCGTCAATGCGCTTCACCCCGAAGGCCGCACCGCCTACAACACCATCGCCGAGATTCCTGGAACGGACAAGGCCGACGAGCTGGTGATGCTCGGCGGGCATCTCGACTCCTGGCATGCAGCCACCGGCGCCACCGACAACGCGATCGGCTGCGCCGTGGTCATGGAGGCGGCGCGCATTCTGGCGGCGGTGGGCGTGAAGCCGCGGCGGACGGTGCGGCTGGCGCTCTGGAGCGGGGAAGAGCAGGGGCTGCTGGGGTCGCAGGCGTACGTCAGGGACCACTTCGGCACGTTCGAAGCCCCGAAGCCCGCATACGCGAAGCTGTCCGCCTACCTGAATATCGACACGGGCACCGGACGGGGCCGGGCGCTGACCGTCTTCGGGCCCCCGGCGGCGGGAGCCGTGCTTCGCGAGGCGGTGTCGCCGCTCGTCGATCTCGGCGTGCTCGGCGCCATGACGACCCGACGCCGTCAGCGGGGCGGCACCGACCACACGTCGTTCAACGAGGCGGGGCTGCCCGGCATCAACGTGCTCCAGGACCCGATCCAGTACCAGTCCTACACGTGGCACACCAACCTCGACACCTACGAACGGATCGTCGAAGATGATGTGAAGCGGGCGGCGGTCGCCATTGCCGCGACCGTGTACCATCTGGCGATGCGGGACGAGCTGCTGCCGCGCTTCGGCCGCGACGATATGCCGAGCCGGCCGCCGCAGGCGCCGCCGCCACAGCCGCCGCCGGCTCCGGTGCCGGCGACTCAGACAGGCGCACAACCATAGAGGGTACGTGGGCCGGGTGCCGCGGTGAACATGATCGTTCCGCGGACCCGGCTGAATGAGGACACCATGTCGAAGCGCATTCTTCTTGCGGCGCTGGCCGCTCTGATCATTCCGGCCAACGGCTCCGTCCTGGCGCAGCGGCCGGCCACCACGGTACAGGTCTACAAGTCGCCCACCTGCGGCTGCTGCGCGAACTGGGTGAAGCACCTGCAGCAGCATGGCTTCGCCACGCAGGTCACCGAGATGGAGGACGTGTCGGCGGTGAAGGCGAAGTACAACGTGCCCGACCGCGTGCAGTCGTGCCACACCGCGGTGGTGGACGGCTACGTGCTCGAAGGGCACGTGCCCGCGGCCGATGTGCAGCGGCTGCTCAAGGATCGTCCGGCGATCGCCGGGCTCGCAGTCCCCGGCATGCCGATCGGATCGCCGGGCATGGAAGTGCCCAGCATGAAGCCGCAGGCGTACGACGTGATCGCGTTCGACAAGCAGGGGCAGCTCAAGGTCTTCGCGTCGCACTGACGTGCGATCGCGAAATGTACGAATTGACGAATCTACGAATTGACGGATTGACGATTGGCAATTCGTCAATCCGTCAATTCGTCAATCCGTAAATTCATCATTCACATGGAGGCGCTCTTGGTGAGTCTGACTGAGTTGTGGCTTCCCATTCTGGTTGCCGCAGTGCTGGTGTTCTTCGCCAGCTACGCGATCCACATGGTGCTCGGGTATCACCATAGCGACCATCGTCAAGTTCCGAACGAAGCGGCGGCGATGGACGCGCTGCGCGGGCTGAACCTCGCGCCGGGCGACTATCACATGCCGCGCCCCTCCTCGCCGGCCGCGGCGAGCACGCCCGAATTCACCGCCAGGCTGAAGAAGGGGCCGGTCGTCATGATGACCGTCTTCCCGCCCGGCGACATGCGGATGGGCGGCCGGCTGGCGCAGTGGTTCGTCTTCTGCCTGGTCGTCGGCCTGTTTGCGGCCTACCTCGCAAGCCGCGCGCTCCGGCCCACCGCGCCCTACATGGAAGTATTCCGCTTCGCTTCCACCGTGGCCTTCATCGGCTACGGCCTGGCGCAGTGGCCGAACTCGATCTGGTACAACCGCCCGTGGTCGACGACGATCAAGAACACGGTCGACGCGCTCGTGTACGGACTGCTCACCGGCGGCGCGTTCGGGTGGCTGTGGCCTAGGTAAAATCCCAAGTCCCAAATCCCAAGACCCAAACCCGAAGCGGACGATGCACTATCTGCTGTTTTATGACGTCGTCGATGACTACGTGAGCCGGCGCGCGCCGTTCCGCGCGGCGCACCTCGCGCTGGCGCGCGACGCGGTGGCGCGGGGCGAGCTGGTGCTGGGCGGCGCGCTGGCGGATCCGCCTGACAGCACCGTGCTGCTCTTTCGCGGCAGCTCGCCCGAGGTGGCGGAGAAGTTCGTGAAGAACGACCCGTACGTCGCCAACGGTCTGGTCACGCGCTGGCGGGTTCGCGAATGGACGACGGTGGTCGGCGCGCTGGCCGAATCGCCGCTGCCGGGAGAACGGGCACGCCATCGTACGTAGTGCCGGGCTTCAGCCCGGCTAAAGCCGGGCACTACTTACGGACGGGTCCGGCTAAAGCCTTGCACTACGTACGGAAACTCCAGGCACCCTGGGCACCTCGGGCACCTCGGGCACCCTGCGTCAGTTCCTTCGCACCCCTGAGTACTCCAGCATCTGCGTCGTGAGATCCATCGGGTACGAGATCGTCACGTCGGTGATCGCGCCGTCGGCGCCCATCACCGGCGTGAGCGTCGGCATCACGAACCCCGTATAGGAGGGGAGCGCCAGCGCGTCGACGCGCGCGACGATCTCGTCGCGCACCTTCGCGTCGAAGTGGATGCCGTAGGTCTCGAAGAGCCTGGCCGCCGCGGCCGCATCCCCTTCGGACTTGATCCGCTGCACCTCGGCGAGCAGGCGGCCGACCCCCTCACGGAAGGCCGCCGCGTCCACCATCACCAGGTAGCGCTTCCCGTCGCGCGTGCGCTCCTCGATCGCCTTCGTGTTGGCCATCAGCCACCGCACGATCATCTGGCGGTTGCGCATGTGGTCTTCCTCGATCTGCGTTCCTTCGCGGACGCGCCGCAGCTGAACGAGCGCGTTCCGCGTGTACGACTCGTACTCGGCGCGCACGATCGCGTCCTGGTCGGCGGCCGGAATGGCCCCGAGCTCGACCATCTTCGGGTCGGCGAGAAAGTAGAGCGCAATCAGATCGGCGCGTCCTTCCTCCAGCGCGGAGAAGTGCTCCTTGATGAGCGCCTGCGGCGAGCCGGCCAGCCCCTCCTTCTGCCGCCCCGAGGCGTGGCCGAGCACTTCGTGCAGATCGGTGGTGAGCTCGGCGGCCAGCGCGCCCTGCCGCACGCCCCGGTCGATCTCCTCCTGCGTCCACGAGAACTCGCTCCGCATCGACCCCGGCGTCGCCTGATCGGACGCCTCGCGGACGTTCGACAGCGAGATCGACTTGCTCCCGTACTGCTCGCGGATGCGCTGGTCGTTGGGCAGGTTGATGCCGACCGGCGTGACCGGGCCGGCGTCGCCGGCTTCAACGACGACGTCGATGGCGTTGGCGATGATGCCGGTGACGTTCGGCTTGCGGTACGCGGGGTTCCAGGGCATCCGGTCCTCGAACCACTGGGCGTTGGCGGCCAGCGTCCGGATGCGGCCCGTCTTCTCCCGGTTCACATAGAAGACGACCGCCTCCCACGACCCCTTGATGCCGCGCGGGTCCATGTAGACCTCGATGAAGCCGTTGATCGTGTCCACGGGGGAGTCACGGTCCTGCACCCACGCGATGTCGAACTTGGCGCGGTCGGCGTCGTCGCCGGTCCGGTACCACTGGACGAGCGCGCGAAGCGCGTTGGCCATCGGATCGGTCGCAAAGGGCACCGCCGCCTCCAGGTGCCGGACGATGCCGGCGATCTGCGGGCCGTAGCGGCCGTCGATCCGGTAGACTTCTTCGATGAGCCGTCCCGTGGCTTTGACCAGCCGTGAGTTCAGCCCGTTGCGCTCGGTGAACCCCTCGAGATCCGCCAGGCTCACGCCCGAGTAGAGGTTGTTGGCGCTCGACGTGAGGATGTCCCTGCCGGGCCCGGGCGTCTTGTTGGTCACGATCGGATCGAGGGTCGGATCGAAGAACATCGGGCCGAGGCGATCGAGCATGGCCTCGAGCGGTTCGCCGGCGCGCGTGGTGAAGGTCGCGCCCGACGCCGCCGCGCTCTGTGCCGCCGCGCGGAGCGCCTCCGGCGCGAGCCTCAGCACGAACTTGCGGGCGGTCAGGTTGTTGTAGGGGCCGTTGTTGATCCAGAACAGCTTCGTATAGCGCTGGATCTCGGCGAGCGCCGAGGGATCGACGCCCTGCGGATGCGCGACGATCTGCTCGACGATGCCGCGCATCTCCAGCGCGTCGCGGTGTTTCTGATCGATGAAGATGTCGCGGCCCGCGAGCGCCGCCTGGTACAGATGCCAGATCAGCGTCTTCTCGCGGAGCGGCAGCGACGCAAAGCCGTCGGCGTACAGCTGCACGACCGCCGCGTCGTCCACGCGCTCGAGGAGGTGCTTCCGCCCGCCTTCGTCGGGGGCCGCCGCGGCGCCCGCGGCTTCCGGGTCGCCCCGCTCGCCGCGGGACGGGCCGGCGCAGGAGGCCGCCAGGAGCGCGGCCAGAACGCACACGAATCTGGGGAGTGGCATGCAAACCAATTTACAATAGGCGCCCGGCCATTGCTGAACCGTCTACGGCGTCGGAAGGCGCGCACGGCCGCGCTGTGCGGAGCGGCAGCGCTGTCTCTGCTGTTCGGCGCGGCGGCCGCGTACGCACAGTTCGACTTCGGCTTCCGCGGCGAGAGCAATACGCCGGCCCGCCGTCCGCCGCCGCTGCGGCACGATCGGGCGTTCTCCTTCTGCCGGATCGCGTACACGAGCGTCCGCCGCGAGCCGTCCGGCGGCGGGTGGCGCACCGACTACCCGTACGGCGAGATCAACCTGATGATCCGGCTCTCGGAGCTGACCAAAACGCCCGTCCCCTTCGAGGGCAGCCGCCGGCCGACCCACTATGTCGTCCGGCTCACCGACGAGGCGCTCTTCGAGTGTCCGTTCACGATGGCGTCCGACGTCGGCACCATCGGGCTGCTGCCGAGCGAAGTCGTACAGCTCAGGCAGTACCTCCTGAAGGGGGGATTCCTCTGGGTGGACGACTTCTGGGGCACGCCCGCCTGGCAGCACTGGACGCGCGAGATCTCCAGGGTGCTGCCGCCGTCCGAGTATCCGATCGAGGACGTGCCGCTCGACGATCCGCTCTTCAGCAGCCAGTTCATCGTCACGGCCGTGCCGCAGATCACCAACATCGGGTTCTGGCGCCGCACCGGCGGCCGTGAGACCTCCGAGCGGGGCCCCGACAGCCGGGAGCCGCACCTGCGCGCCATCCGCGACTCGGACGGCCGCATCATGGTCGTGATGACCCACAACACCGACGTCGCGGACTCGTGGGAGCGCGAGGGCGAGGACCCCGGCTTCTTCTACCAGTTCTCGCCCGCCGGGTACGCGCTCGGCGTGAACGTGCTCCTCTACGCGATGACGCACTGAATGGGGTCGACTCCCGACCCCATTAACAAGGTCCGCACCGCCCACCGCGTCATCTTCATCGATCTCGCGCGCGCGCTGGCCGTGGTGCTGATGGTCTCGGGGCACACCGCGAGCGCGCTGCTCGCCATGAGCTACCGGACCGGCGCCTGGATCGATGCGTGGGACTTCCAGCGCGGGCTGACGTCGGCGCTGTTCCTGCTGCTGGCCGGCTTTGCCTTCAGC
>Ga0155950_1042_pt7 | contig 18303 bp, 16 predicted proteins | sample RifCSPlowO2_02_FD_107604 | JGI IMG/M metagenome (GOLD analysis project Ga0155950, IMG submission 107604) | Acidobacteria bacterium RIFCSPLOWO2_02_FULL_67_21
CAGCCGGGCCTGTTCGGTGACCGCGCGGAGGCTGCGGAACGAGGGGACGCGGTACTCCGACAGCGGAATGCGCCGGTCGACGATCTCCTGCACGTACGGCCCCCAGCGGCGGAGGCAGGCGAACTGCAGCTCGAAGCGCACCGGATCCAGACGCCGGCTGAGCGTCATGAACTGGTTCTCGGTGCCGCCGCACATGAGCGTCGGCACGACGTTCAGAATCCGGGCGGCGCTCATGCGGCGCTCCCCGGCGGGGCGGCCACGGTGGCGGCCCGCAGCGCGACGGCCAGCCCTCCGACGCTGAAGAAGTAGAAGTGGTAGGCGATGGGGTGGAACATCGCCGCCACCGCGAAGGCGACGAGCGCCACCTTGACCCCCGCCGCGAGGGGGACAAGATCCCGAAGCGCCGGATCCCGGGCGGCGCGCCGCTCCGCCTGGTGGGCGCCGCGGACGCAGACCACGTGCAGCCAGATGAACAGCAGCATGCCGGGCAGGCCGAGATCGACGCCGTACTGGAGATACACGTTATGGACGCGGCGCCAGGTGTCGATGCCGCGCTCCTCGTTCATGACGAGCACGTCCTGGCCGATGCCGGCGCCGAGCACCGGGCTCTCGAGGACGAGCCGTGCCGCCACCTTCGTGTCCCGCCAGCGGCCCTGTGCCGAGCCCGTGGCGTCGGTCTCGATGTCGCTGATTGTCCGTACGCGATCGAGGTACCCGGCGGGCAGCAGCGGCATGGCGATGACGGCCCCCACGAGCAGCGCGGCGGCGCCGCCCGCCGCGCGCCGGCGCGCCAGCAGGACGATGCACATGCAGAGGCTGGCCGCGAGCGTCAGGAATCCCGCTCGGGAGAACGTCAGGACGACGGCAGTCACGGCGAGCACGAGCGCCAACGCCGCCAGGCCCTTCGCCGATGGGCGCCGCGACATCCAGATCAGCGCCGCGGCGATCGGCAGCGTCAGGTTCAGCATCAGCGCAAGGTCGTTCGGGTTGGCAGCGAGGTTCGAGCCTCCCGTGTAGCCGGCAATGCGGGTGAAGCCGCGAACCCCCGTCGACAGCACGTCTCCCGTGATGTAGTTCTTGATGCCGGTCGCCGCGAGCGGCATCGATCCGAGCACGAACGTCCAGGCGAGAATCCGCAGCCGTCGTGTGGTCGTGGCGAGCGTGCCGATGAGCCAGAAGAAGGCAACCGCCTTCAGGTACCGGTCAGTCAGGACCTCGACGCTGCCACCGGGCCAATACGAAACCGGCACGGTCAGCACGGCCCAGGCGACGAGCGTGAACGCAATCAGAACCTCGGCCGGAACCGGAGCCGCCTGCCTGGGCCGCACCAGCTGGCTGAGCAAGTGCGTCCCGATGGCAATCGCGGCAACCACGAAGGCAATACGCATCGCCCCGAGCACCGGGAACCACGCCTGCGGAGACAGCAGCAGGATGGCCGTGAACGACACGAGCGCCGCAAACGCCACGCCGCTCGCCGGGGCCTGTGCCGAGGCGGCCGCGGGCACGGGGCGCCACCACGCGGCGTCGGTCATTGCCGGTTGACCGACTGCCCGGCGGTGGAGCTGGGAAGCCACGGGATGTATGTGGGTTCATCTTTGCGCCGCAGCGCCGCCGCCGGCACGAGCTCACTTCGGCTGGGCGACGGCCGACGCACGGCGCTCGCGCCCTTGCCGAAGAGGATGATGCCGACCGTCTCGAGCAGGATGCGCAGGTCGAGCCAGACCGAACGGTTCTTGATGTAGTACAGGTCGTACCGCATCTTCTCGGTCTCTTCGTCCAGGTTGTTGGCGTAGCCGTAGCGCACCTGCGCCCATCCGGTCACACCCGGGCGGATGCTCGATCGCAGCTGGTAGTACGCAATCCGGTCCATGAACACGACATGGTTGGTGGTCGGATGCGGCCGGGGCCCGATGAAGCTCATTTCGCCGCGCAGGACGTTGACGAGCTGTGGCAGCTCGTCGAGCCGGAACCGCCGCAGCCACCGGCCCAGGCGCGTAATCCGGTCGATGTTGTCGAGCACCCACTCCGAACGGGCCGACTTGGACGGATGCATCGTGCGGAACTTGATCAGGCCGAAGGGATGCCCGTCGCGTCCGGCGCGCTGCTGGACGAAGAACACCGGCCCGCGTGAATCGAGTTTGATGGCGATCGCCAGGGCTGCCAGGAGCGGCGTCAGGAGCACCAGTCCGAGGCCGGCGGCCAGCACGGTGATCGCGCGCGCCAGCGTATGGGTGCCGCCCTGACGTCTGAAGCCTTTGGCCATGATCAGCGCGCTCGGCCGGAGCGCCTCGATGGCGATCTTTCCGGTGAGCCGCTCGTAGAACTCGACCGCATCCTCCACGAGGGTCCCGCGCACCCGGGACTCGAGCAGCGCCTGCAAGGGGAGGCGGTGGCGCCTGTCGGCGGCGGCCACCACGATGCTGGCAGGTTGCACGCGGGTGACGATGTCGCCAAGGTGCTGGCAGTCGCCGAGCCACCGGGCCGCCGCCGGCGTGTCGGCTGCGGGCCGTTCGTCGTCGACGATGCCTGCGACGGTGTAGCGCCCGCTGTGTCCGTCGAGCGCCTCGATGAGCTTCGACGCCATCGGACCGGACCCGAGGATCAGCACGCGCCGGCTTCGAGGGTGGATGTCCCGGGTCGCCAGCCGGACGAGCGTGGCCGCCGCGACGATGAGCAGGAGGACCGAGACGGCGGGCAGTTCTGCAATCGGAGCGACGAGCTGCCATCCGAATAACAGCAACGGAGCGAGATCGACGGTTGTGGTCAGCCTTGAATCCATTGGTGTGCTCCGGTGTCCTGTCCGCGAGTCATGCCCCGCTTGCGATCTGCGTAGGGTCGGTGAAGTACTCGCGGTAATAGCGCGAGTACGAGTTGTAGTAGCCGAAGAGCGGCCGGTCATCCTGGTTGAACACGATGCCGAGCACTTTTGCCGGGTCGAGCAGGTTCAGCGCTTCGGCGAGCAGCTTGCGGGGCGTCTGGTTGGCGGCCACGATCATCAGCACGCCGTCGGCCAGCTTGGCGAGCACCGAGGCATCGAAGATCGGCAGCAGGGGAGGCGTGTCGATGACGACATAGGCGTACTCGCGCCGCGCCTCCTGGAGCAGCTGTTCCAGACGTGGGGACCGCAGCATCTCGGTGACGCCCGCGCGCGTCGCGCCCGCCGGGAGGACTGACAGATTGAACGGCTCGATTCGCCTGAAGACCTCCGCTGCGTCGCGGTTGCCGCTCAGGACATCGGCCAGGCCGGGGCCGGTCGTCTCGATGCCGAGCAGTGTCGCCACCGACGGCCGGCGCAGGTCGGCATCGATGAGCAGCACGCGCCCATCGGACCCGCGGGCCAGCGCTCCGGCAAGGTTGACCGCCGTGACGGTCTTCCCGTCTCCGGCCGCGGGGCTCGTGATCGCGATGATCTTGACGTCGCGGGCGCGCGCCACCCGCTCGATCGTGAGCCGCAGTCCCTGATACTGCTCCGCGGCGAACGATGCCGGCTCGGTGAGGCTGACCAGATGTCTATCGAGTGTGGGCATGGGCTCCTCAGAAGGCGATCAGGCGGACCAGCTGCACGTTGCCGCGCGCGATGTACGCGGCGGTCGTCGCCACGAGCGCGATCACGGCGAGCGTCGACGCCGCGGCTAGGGCCGTTTTGAAGCGCTGGGCGGTCGTCGCCGGACCGATCGGTGGAATCGAGACCAGCACGGGCACCGTGGTGAACTCCCGGACCTCATCGACGGAGTGGAAGCCCGTGTCGAACTGCTCGCGCACGAGGATGGCGACGACGGCGGCGGCCGCCGCGCACAGCAGCCCCAGGATGAGGAGCCGCAGGCGGTTCGGGGCGGCGGGTCCTTCCGGCGGCAGCGCCGCCTCCAGGACGCGGAACCGCTCGCCGGCGCGGCCCGTCTCGAGGCTCTCGGTGAGCTGCGCTTCGTCGTGCCGTTTGAAGAGCGAGTCGTAGAGCTCCTTGGCGGCGTTGTAGTCGCGTGTGATCAGCGCGTATTCCTGCTGCCGCTGCGGTGAGCTTTCCAGCCGCTGCTCGAAGGCGCCGATCGTCACGCGGATGCCGGCCTCTTCCTGCCCCAGCTTGGCGAGCTCGCTGTCGAGGCTCTCGATCGTCCGCCGGCGGACCTGCGGCGTGGGGGCGGCCGGGTCGACGGCAGCCGCGAGCGCCGCCGCGTCCGCCTCCTCCCGCTTCCGGGCGTCCTCGGCTTCCGCGGTCCTGTGGTCGCGCTCCATCGCCGAGAGCTGCTCCCGGAGGCGCACGACGTCGGGGTGGCGATCGGTGAACTGCGTCTCGGCCTGGGACAGCTGCTGCCGGACTTCCTCCATCTTCCGCAGCCGTTCGAGCGATTCCGGCGAGACGTCGCCCCTGCTGACGGCCCGAGCGATCGCGCTGGAATCCCGAACGCCGTCGAGCAGCCTGTCACGCTGGTCGATGATCCGGATCTGCTGTTCGCCGTTGAGCCGCAGCTGCGTGTTCAGCCGCTCGAGCGTGGCGAGGTTGACGCCGACCTGCTGCGGCAGCTCGCCGGTGTACCGCGTGGTGTAGTCGCGCATGGCCGCCTCGTGCCGGTCGATCTGGACCTTGGCATCGGCCAGCTGCTCGCGGAGGAACTCCCGCGTTCGTGTGGCCTCCTCCCAGCGCATCCGATCGTTCTGCTGGACGTAGAACGCGGTAACCGCGTTGGTGACCTGGGCCACCGTCTCGCGCGAGTCGCCGGTGTAGCTCAGGGTGAACGACACCGTCTTGGTGCGTCCGCTGACCTGTTCGGGGCCGGCCGGCTGCACCACGATGTCGTTGCGCGCCTGGGCGAGCGCGTCGTCGACGCTCGCCCGCGTGCGCAGCGCCGGGTAGAGGTTGAAGCGGTGGATCAGCCCGGTCAGCCGGTCGCGGCTCAGGATCTCCTGCTTGATGACGTACAGACGGCTTTCGAGCTCGCCACTGACCGCCGTGCGTCCCACTGACTCGGCGATTTGACGCTCGACGAGCACGAGCGCGGTGGCCTTGTACAGATCGGGCAGGTACAGGGCGAACGACACGGTGCCGGCGAGGACCGCACAGAAGACGGCGGCGCCGAGCAGCGCACGGCGGCGCAGAATCTCGAGCACACGGAGCACCAGGGAATCACCCGGCGCGGAGTCGAAGAGGTCAGGGGACATGGTCTCTCTCAGGGAACGACGATGATGTCGCCCGGAAACACGGAGAAGTTGTCCTGCTCCGGCCCTTCAGCCACCTTGCGGTAGTTGAACGGGATGCGCGTCGTCGAGGTGCCGTTCTGGCGGAGCACCACAATGCGCCCTCGATCGGCAAACTCGGTCAGCCCCTGGGCGCGGGCAATGAGCTCCAGCACGGTGGCCGGGCTCTTGAGCTCGTAGTGGCCCGGCATCTTGACGTTGCCGAGCACCGCCACCTTCACGCTGTGGACCTCGCGCACGATGACGGACACTTCCGGCGAGGGAATGAACTCGGCCAGCCGCGTCGTGATCTGCGCGCGGAGCTCCACGGGCGTCAGGCCGGCGGCCCGGATGTCGTTGACGAGCGGTAGCGAGATCATGCCGTCCGGCCGGACCGGGACGACCCGGCTCAGATCGCTGTTCTTCCACACCTGCACGTCGAGCATGTCTTCGGGCCCGATGCGGAACGGCTCGCTCTCGAGCAGCCGGGGTGTCAGCGGGGCGGAGGCGGACGGGCTGTCGGACCTGCCGACCGGCGCGGGGTCCGCCAGCGCGTCGCCGACGACGCCGAGCGAAGCCACCGTGGTTTCGAGCTGCGGCGGATCGGACGGCGGAGCGCCGGCCGCGCGGTCGTTGCGCAGCGCGCCGCATCCGGCCGAGACGGCCAGGCCGACTAGCAGGACGAATGAGCGGACGTTCATCGAGTGACCCCCTTGGCGCGGGCCGCCTCCTCGGGCGGCAGCATGGAGCGCTTGTAGCGCGGTGCGACCGTGACGCTGACGCGAAACACGTGCCGGAGCACGCGGTCGTCGAGCAACAGCGGAGCGCCGTCGAGAAAGATCGGATGTCTGATGGTGCCGTGCTGATAGTCGAGCCCGTAGGTGGCGGCGATGGTGTAGAGCCGGCTCGGCGCCCACGACGCGGCCAGCGTCCCGCGATAGATCGTGCTCGTCCGGCCTTCAGTCGTCGACACGTCGGAGACGCCGGCATGCGTGCCGATCTCGATCCGCTGCGTCAGCGGCCAGCCGAAGGCGGTGGTCACGCTGTCGACCGCCACCGGACCCCGTATGCCGAGGACGATGGTCTCGCCGTGCCAGTAGTCGACGTTGGTCCTCAGATGGTTGGTGGCGCGCGCAAAGGCGGCCGAGACCTCGACATCGATCCCCTGGTAGGTCGTCGTCTTCGGGCCGGCGGAGAACGCCAGACGCGTGCCCGGCGCGAGGCGGCGTTCCCATCCCGCCAGAACGGCGTGAGAGCGGTGAGACAGCGGATCGCCGGGCGCGAACGTCTCATGATCCGTGAAGTAGCGGCCGATGTAGCTGCCCGTCAGGGAGGACACCTCCGACAGCACGCGGGCGAGGGTGGCGCGGCCGACGTGCAGCGTGCCGCGTTCGCCGTCGACCAGGTGCTCGGTCGTCCAGTTGTAGGCCGCCGACACCGACATCCGCGGGCTGAGGCGCCGCGACACGGTCGGCGTGAGATCCAGCCGCTCCGCCTCGTGCCGCTGGCCGAGGAGGCCGGTCTCGATGTTGATCTCGCCGGGCGTCTCGCTGCGGTCGTAGCGCATCGCCAGTCCGAGCGTGGTGAACGGGCTCACGCGCAGGCGGGTCTCGGCCATGGCATGGCGCCGCGCGTCGAGCGTGTTCAGCGCGGAGAAGTTCGAGCGCTGCATGTCGAAGGAGTAGAGGCCGAGCAGCCTGACGGTGGGGGACTCGTAGCTGCCCTCGAAGCTGGGGCGCAGCTGCAGCATCTGCCCCGCCGTTCCGTCGATGCGCGCGAAAATGTTGTCGTCGTAGACGGTAAAGAGCGAGAGCGACGGAATGAACTCCATCTGCGCCTGGGCACGAACGGCGCGCGCGTCCCCAAGCCAGACTGCCAGCGCGGCACACATGATCAGATTCGTCTTCCGCAACGCTCCTCCAGCTAACGGCTCAACTTACGGCCCGGCTGAAGTGCAATAACCGTTCACAGATGGCACGGCACATGTGAACCGGTCGAAATCGAAAGGAATGGGCCCGGATTCGCATATCAGGCATCGTTGTGGCGCGTTGGCACGAATGTCGTGGAGTTGCTCAGGTTCCAGCCGCCTGCTTAAAAGTCCTGACCGGCGGGTCACTCGCGGAGGGAAACGGCTCAGGTCGCGGGGGGGCGGGAGGCGGACCTGAATCCGCCTCTACGATCGCCTGGTCGCACGCTGCCGCAGAGGCGGGGCTCCAGCCCCGCCCTCTACACGGCCGCCGCGCGGCGCAGGATCGGCTGCAATCGAAAACGGGCGACCCGTGCCGTCGCCGCCCTGACCGAGGGCGCGAACAACAACAGGCGTGTCTGCGGAACGAAGGCGGTGGACCACGGCCGCTTGTACTCGTGCGCGCCGTGCGAAATGAGTGTCTGGACGCCCGCCTGCGCCAGGTGTGCCAGCGCCACCTGCATCAGGTGCATCCCCGGCCCCAGCTTGGCGAACGATTCGTCGTACGACAGCGTGACGTCGTAGAAGCAGCCGCGCTCGATGACGCCCAGAATGAAGGCGGCGTCACGGCCGCCGATCGAGAGAATCGGCAGGCCCAGCCGGCCGCGCGCCGCCAGTCGATGCACCAGATCGGCGAGGAACGCGCGATGGTGCGGCGCGAGCGGGCGCCCTTCGAGCTTGTAGCTGGCTTCTGTCACCGCAATCATCCGGCGCAGGCTGCCTTCCGCATCGTCGCCGTCGAGGCCCGGCAGGACGCCGTCGAGCCGGGCGCCGGCCGCTTCAATCCGGCGCGCACGATGATTGAGCTTGCGCCTGAAGTCGCCCGGCAGGCCGGCGCGATAGGCGTCGTACCCAGCGCGCAGATCGACACGCGCGAACGCGTGCTCTTCGAGCGCGGGCGCCAGCCCGTACAGGCCGGCCGCCTCGCGCAGCGCCTGCAGCTGCGCGGACGAGGGGTCGAAGCCGTTCAGCGAGATCAGGTCGAACCGCACACGCCTCGTGAGGGAGCCGAGCAGGGCGGCGAGCATCTGGGGCTGATCGTCGCGAATCAGAAATTCGCCGGCAATCGAGTCGTTGGGCGCAAAGTCGACGCGCGTGATCGGCACGCGGCCGAGCGTGCCGCGCCGGACGGTCAGCGGCGCGATTCCTGCGAGCGTCCGGCCGGACCATGCCAGGCCGACGAGCGGCTGGCCGCCGTACTCCCCGGCGTAGTGCCGATACCACGGACACAGGAAGTCAAACGTCGAGACGTGCGTGCGCGCCTGGACGGCGTCCTCCAAGTCGCGCCACGGCCCTTCGATCGCGGCGAGGTCGGCGACGGTGGTCAGCCACTCGACGGTCATTGGGCCTTGGGATTTGGGGTTTGGGGTTTGGGGTTTGGTTGTCGCCAGTTGACCACCGGGTGTGCCAGCGCCTGCTGCCTGAGCGTGTCGGCGTCGACGGCGTGCGTGGGGTAGCACGCCGCGCCGACCGAGATGTGGACGGGCGCCGGAAACGCGTAGCGGTCGATGCGCTGTATCAGACGATCGATCACGGTTCTGGAGCTCTCGTAGTCGGCCTCGATCAGCATCAGCGACAGCACGCCGCTGCCGGTTCCCATGACGTCGGTGTCGCGGATTTCGCTGCCGACGAGCTGCGCCACGTCGCTCACGATGCCGTCGTCGGCCACGAGCGTCATGCCGTCCCATTCGCGGCGCGTCTCGAGGACGACCAGCGTCAGGAAGCTCTGAGAGCGGACTGCCCGGCGCATCTCCGCATCGAGCACGCTCTCGAACACCGGCGGCGTCACGAGCCGCGCCCCTCCCTCGAACAATCGACCGCCTGCCCCGGGGATCATGACGCCTTGTCGAGACCGTTTTCCTTGATCTTGTACAGGAGCGCTTTGTAGCTGATCCCGAGAATCTCGGCGGCCTCCTTGCGGTTCCACCGCGTGCGGGTCAACATCCGCAGAATCAGATCGCGCTCGGCCTCGCGCGCCGCGGCCCGCGCAATGTCCTTCAGGGACACCGGGCCGGAGGACGACGGCGCGCGCGCCTCCGTCGCCGACGGAGCGGCCCCCATGCCGGCGGCTGCAAAGGCCGCCACCGCCGCGGCGCCGGCGGACGCAGGCTCGGGCGCGCGCGGCATGGAGAAGGGCGCGGGCGCCGGCGGCGCTCCCGTGAGCGGCGGCGGGCTGGTCGGCGCGAACGCCGTCCGGGCCGGGAGCAGCATCGACGGCTGTCGGAGCTCGCTCACGATGGGGGCCTCGCTGCCGAGCACCACCATGCGCTTGATCATGTTCTCGAGCTGCCGGACGTTGCCCGGCCAGTCGTACTCCATGAAGAGCCGGAGCAGCGACGGCGTGACCCCGGTGGCCGGCTTGTTGTACTGCACGGCATACTTCTTCACGAAATGATCGGCGAGGAACGGAATCTCTTCCCGTCGCTCCCGCAGCGGCGGCAGCATGATCGTCACGACGTTGAGGCGGAAGTACAGATCCTCCCGGAACTGTCCCTCGGCGACGGCCAGCTCGAGGTCACGATTGGTGGCCGTGATGACGCGCACATCGACGTGCACGTCGTGCTTGCCGCCGAGGCGCGAGAACTCGCCGTCCTGCAGCACCTGCAGCAGCTTCGCCTGCAGCGGCGGGCTCATGTCCCCGATCTCGTCGAGGAACATCGTCCCGTGGTTGGCGAACTCGAACTTGCCCGGCTTGTGCTGGATGGCGCCCGTAAAGGCCCCTTTCTCGAAGCCGAAGAGCTCCGACTCGAGGAGCTCCGTCGGAAGCGCGGCGCAATTCACCTTCACGAACGGCTTGTCGCGTCTGAGGGAGCGCTCGTGCAGGGCCCTGGCGACGAGCTCCTTGCCCGTGCCGCTCTCGCCGCGAATCAGCATGGTCACGTCGGTGTCGGACACGCGCTCGATCAGGTCGCGCACCTCCGTCATCCGCTCGCTCCGGCCGAAGAGCATCGTGTAGTGTGACTGTTCCTTCAGCTGCGCGCGCAGCGTGGCGACCTGGCGGCTCAGCTGCCGCTGTGTGAGCGCGTTGATGAGCGGGATCTCGAGCTCCGAGTCCTCAAAGGGCTTGCAGACGAAGTCGGCCGCTCCGAGCTTCATCGCCTGCACCACGGTGCTGGTGCCGCCCTGTCCCGAGATCACGATGATCGGAACGTCCTTGTCGATCCGCTTGAACGCGGCCAGCGCCGCGAGGCCGTCCATGTCGCCCGGCATGACCACGTCGAGGAGGACGGCGTCCGGGCGATCGGCATGGAACCGTTTGACCGCTTCGTCCGCGCTTGTCACCGCCATTGCCTGGTATCCCCGCGTCCCGAGGAACGAGCGCAGCACCCCGCACATCGCCAGGTCGTCGTCGACCACCATCACGTGGGGCTTTTCTCCCATTGCTTACCGGTCCTTTCCGCCTGCCGGGCTTCCCGAGCCCAGCCGGGGGTATGCGTTCCGTTGAGCAATCGAAGTGCCACGACGGAAAAAGGTTGGAAGAATAGGGAAATATGGGATTTTGAGGAAGTAGTCCAGCCGGCGAGGGAAGGGCGCTACCGATCGTAGGTAGGCGGATGCCGCCAGGCGAGCGCGAGAGCATCCGCGAGCGGACCCTGCCGGCGCTACGGCTGTTCCAGGCCCGTTTCCTTGATCTTGTTGAGCAGCGTCTTGTAGCTGACCCCGAGCATCTGTGCGGCCTTCCGCCGGTTCCAGCGGACCTGCCTGAGCGTTTCGGCAATGACGGTACGCTCGGCGTTCAACGCTGCCTCCCGTGAGACGTCGGTCAGCCGCCGCCCTTCCGGCGCCGCCTGGGCCGCCGGCGGTGCCTCCTCCGCCTCATCGTCGTCGACGTCCTCGTCGTTCGCGGCCGGCTCGGCCGGCGGCGACCGGAACGGCGGCGGCGCGAAGTGGTCGGGCGTGGCATGGGCGGGGTTCAGCAGCACGGCCGGTGCGGTCGGACGCGGCTTGCCGAGCTCGCGCAGCACGAGCTGCTCGTCCTGCAGGATCACGAACCGCTTGATCATGTTTTCGAGCTCGCGGATGTTGCCCGGCCAGTCGTACCCGAGGAAGCGGTGCCGAAGCTCGTCAGAGAGCGGCCGGACCGGCCGGTTGTATCGCTGCGAGTACTTCGTGACGAAAAAGTCGGTGAGCTCCGGGATCTCGTCGCGGCGCTCGCGGAGCGGCGGCACGACGGCCTCGATCACCTTGAGCCGGTAATACAGGTCCTCGCGGAACTGGCCGCGCAGCATCATCGCCTCGAGATCGCGGTTGGTGGCGGTCACGACGCGGACGTCCACCTGGATCTTCTTGTTGCTCCCGAGCTTGGTGAACTCCGCGTCCTGCAGCACGTGGAGCAGCTTGGCCTGGAGCGGCGGCTTCATCTCTCCGATCTCATCGAGGAAGATGGTGCCGGAGTGGGCCTGCTCGAACTTGCCGATGCGCGTCGTGGCGGCGCCGGTGAAGGCCCCCTTCTCGTGCCCGAACAGCTCGCTTTCGAGCAGCTCGGCCGGCAGCGCCGCGCAGTTCACCTTCACGAAGGGCTTCTGCTTGCGGGTCGAGTGCCGATGGATGGCGCGGGCGACGAGTTCCTTGCCGACGCCGCTCTCGCCGCGGATCAGCACGGTGACGTCGCTGTCGGCCACCTGCTCGATGATGTGCGCGACCTGGCGCATGGCGGGGCTCTGCCCCCAGGCGAGAAACGCCTGGTCCTGGTCGTCGCTCAGCTGACGGCGCAGGCTGCTCAGTTCGGTGACCAGGCGGGTGCGCTCGATCGCCTGCTTGATGGCCGAGTCGAGCGCAATCTCGCCGAGGCCTTCGGGGTCACCGGGCTTGACGACGTAGTCGGCGGCGCCGAGGCGGACCGCCTCGACGATGATCGGCGCGTGCTCGCGGCCCGACAGCATGATCACCTGCAGCTCGGGACGCGCCGTCTTGAGCGCCTTGAGCGTCTGCAGGCCATCCATGCCCGGCATGGCGACGTCGAGCAGCACGATATCGGGCGGCTCCCCCTGGCGGATGGCGGCCACGATCTCGTCGCCACGCGTGTACGCGCGCGCCTCGTACCCCCGCAGCGCGAGGAATGTTCTCAGATAGCCGGCGAAGCCCGAGTCGTCATCGACGACCGCGATGGAAGGCCGGCGTTCGCCGACCGACGCCGCCGCGGATCCGGAGCCGGAGGGTACAACTGTGGTCATGCGTGGGTACCGTCAGCGGGCCGTCGGTCCGCTGTCTCCTGTGGGCCCTGCGGTGGGAAGCCGCACGCCGGAACCGGCGCGCGGACGGGGATCGGGTGCGGACCAGACGGCTCCGCCGTGGGCTTCGATGACGCGGCGGCCGACGGGAAGCGCAAGGCCGAGCCCTCCGCGCCACTCGTCGAACGGCGGCGGCGCGGACGCGTGCGCGCTCTCGAGCAACGGCGGGAGAATTATTTCAGCTCCAATGATCACCACGGCCCACGATCCACCGTTCCGTTCGAGCGCCGAGCAGCGCACGACGATGGCGCCCGGCTCGGCCCGCTCGCGAAGGGCGGCATGCATCAGCGCTTTCAGCGCGGCTCCGAGCCGCGGCCGATCGCCTCGGACCGCGATCGACTCGCCGGCATGTACTTCAAGGGTGACTCCGCGATCTTCGCCCTCATGCATATCGCTCGCCACCTCGGATACGAGCGCCGCGAGGTCCAGGGTGACGCCGGGCACCGCCAGCTCGCCGGCCTCCAGACGGCCGAGCTCGCTCATCTCGGTGATGAGCGCGCCGATCCGCCCGCAGGAGCGCTCGGCCTCTTCGAGCATCTTCCGCTGCTTGTCGGTGACGGGCCCGGCCTGCTCCCGGATCAGCATGCGGAGGTAGCCGGTGGCGACCGTCACGGGGGTCCGCAGCTCATGCACGGCCAGTGAGAGCGCGCGAGGGGCCATGCTGTGTTCGGAACCCATGCTGGCTGAGGCTATCATGACATCCGCGCCGCAAAGCTCGGCGGTTGCCGCCGGGCGGCTCTATAATTGGTCGTGTCATGCTGATCCGCAGACCGCCTGATATCCGGTATTCGGAGGTGACGCCGAAGGCCTTGTACCTGCGGCGTCGGGAATTCATCCAGACGGCGGCGGCCGCCACGATCGGGGCGGCGGCCCTGGCCGCGTGGGGCGGCACCGCCGCGCACGCGCAGGGCTCCGGACGCAAGCTGCCGAACGTCAGGAAGAGCCCGTTCAGCACGACCGAGAAGCTGAACTCGTTCGATGACGTGACCGGGTACAACAACTTCTACGAGTTCGGCACGGAAAAGGACGACCCGGCGCGCAACGCGCACCGCCTCGCCACCAGCAAGTGGACCGTCCGTGTGGACGGTCTCGTCAAGACGCCGAAGACCTACGACCTCGACGAGTTCATCAAGCCGCACGCGCTCGAGGAGCGGATCTACCGCCTCCGGTGCGTCGAGGCGTGGTCGATGGTGGTCCCCTGGATCGGGGTTCCGCTGGCGGACGTGATCAAGCGGCTGGAGCCGCAGCCGGGCGCGAAGTTCGTGGAGTTCACGACGCTGCTCGACATGCGCCAGATGCCGGGCCAGCGCGTCCCGGTGATCGAGTGGCCCTACGTCGAGGGCCTGCGGATGGACGAGGCGATGCACCCGCTGGCGATTCTGGCCGTCGGGCTCTACGGGGAAGTACTGCCGAACCAGAACGGCGCCCCCATTCGTCTCGTGGTGCCCTGGAAGTACGGGTTCAAGAGCATCAAGTCGATCGTCCGTATCCGCTTCACCGATGCGCAGCCGCGTACGGCCTGGGCGGTGTCCAACCCGCGTGAGTACGGGTTCTACTCGAACGTGAACCCCACCGTCGATCATCCGCGCTGGAGCCAGGCGACCGAGCGGCGGCTTGGCGAGTTCCGCCGGCGGAAGACGGAGATGTTCAACGGCTACGGCGGCCAGGTGGCGCAGCTCTACGCCGGCATGGATCTGCGCCGGAACTATTGAGGCTCTTTGCGTTTGCGCGGCGGGCGATCTTCGGCGCCGCGCTGCTGCCCGCGGCGTCGCTGATCTACTGGGCGTCCACCGGCGACCTCACCGCGAATCCGATCGACTTCATCACCGACACGACCGGCACGACCGCGCTGGTGCTGCTGATGCTGACGCTGACGGTGACACCGCTGCGCCGGGTGACCGGGCAGAACCAGCTCATCAAGCTACGGCGGATGCTCGGCCTGCTCGCGTTCTTCTACGCATGCCTCCACCTCTCCACCTGGGTCGTGCTCGACTGGTTCTTCGACTTCGAGAGCATGATCGCCGACGTCATCGACCGGCCCTTCATCACGCTCGGCATGACGACGTTCCTGCTGCTCCTGTCGCTCGCCGTGACCTCGACGGCCGGAATGATCCGGCGGCTCGGCCGGCGCTGGCAGCAGGTGCACCGGCTGGTCTATCTCGCGGCGATGACCGCCGTGATCCATTTCTGGTGGGTGGTGAAAGCGGACTTCCGCGAGCCGCGCCTCTGGGCGCTCGCGCTCAGCGTCCTGTTCGGCTTCCGCCTGTGGTGGGCCTATCAGCTGCGCCGCACCTGATCCGGATCATGAAATGGGGTGAGACCCCAGTGTTCTGCGCTCTTCCGGAAAGACGTCAATACGTCGAGCGGCGGGCTTCGAGCCGCCGACGTCGTACGTAGTGCCGGGCTTCAGCCCGGCTAAAGCCGGGCACTACGTCTTCGGCCCCTGCTCGCGCACGTAGCGCGCGATCTCCTCGGCGGTGGCGAACCAGACGTTCGGCTTCGATTTGATGTACCGGATCAGATCATCGAGGTACGTAATCCTCGAGCGCATGCCGATCAGATGCGGGTGCAGCGTGAGCAGGTAGAGCGTGCCCTCCTCGTACGCCACGTCGAAATCGTCCCGGTACACTTCGAACACCAGCTCCGGCGACGGCATCGCCGACGGCCCGAACCGGGCGGCCGACAGCGTGGGACGATCGTCGAGATAGCGGCTGACTGGCAATTCGACCATCCCCGACGGCGTGCCGTCGAGCACCAGCTCGTACGGCTCGTCCATCGCCATCAGGCTGCTGTCGTACAGGAATCCCTTCTCCTTCATGAGGCGCAGCGTGCTGAGGCTCACCTGGTCTGACGGTCCCCGCCCCCCGACGGGCCGCCGGCCCGTGGCCTTCGTCAGGTAGTCGATCGTCTTCGTCAGGAGCGCGTCCTCCTCGGAGGCGCTGAGCGCCAGCGGGTTCTCGTCGCTCCAGCCCAGTGTGCCGATCTCATGGCGCTTCCGCTTGAGGATGTCGGGAATCATCTGCGGGTCGACGATGGCTGCCGTCGGAGCGATGAAGAACGTGGCGGGCACATTGTGCCGGTCGAGCAGATCGAGCACCCGCGGTAGGCCTGCAACGGCGCCGAACTCACCCCCGGTGAGCTGAACGACGGCCGAATCGCCGAGGGCAATGTTGTTGGCGGTGTTGTTGAGCGTGAAGGTCAGGGCCACCGCCACGCGGGCGCCGTTCGGCCAGCTGCGCGGCGTCAGCTTGCGCCCGGCGCGGACGTGGTTCGATGCCTGGCGCAGCTCGGCCTCGCTCCACCTGCGCCCGGGCTGGTCGTCGCGCGGCGGCTGCTGCGCAGCGGCGCCGGCGATGCAGAGCGCGGAGAGGCCGGCAATCAGACAGAGAGTGTGGCGCACGGAAACCTCCTCGTACGTAGTGCCCGGCTTCAGCCGGGCGGCACAATCGTCAGCGGGTGCTCGTCTGGAGTCCGAACTCTTTCTGAATGTACCGCGCGATCTCCTCGCCGGTGGCGAACCAGACACCGGGCTTGGACTTCATGTAAACGATGAGATCCTCGAGGTACTTGATGCGCGATCGCTGCGTGCTCAGGTGCGGGTGCATCGTGAGCATGAACAGCGTGCCCTCGGCGTAGGCGACGTCGAAGTCATCCTTGAAGGTCTCGAAGATCAGCTTCGGTGACGGGAGCGCGCTGGTCGGCCCGATCATCGGCGCATCGTCGACGATCCAGTTCACGGGCAGCTCGATCAACCCGGTGGGGCGGCCGTCGACGAGCACCTCGTGCGGCGCATCCATGGCCTGCAGGCTGGTGTCGTACAGGAGCCCCGACTTGAGCAGCAGGTCGATGGTGTACGGGCTCATCGTCCACGAGGGGTTCCGGTTGCCGACCGGGCGGCGGCCCCACTGCTTCTCCAGCAGATCGAGCGACTGGGAGATGAGCCGGTGCTCCTCCTCCGGGTCGTTGAGCGTCATCGGGTTCTCGTGGATCCAGCCATGGATCGCGACCTCGTCGCGGGGGCGCTTCTTGATGGCCGCAATCATGTCGGGGTGGAGCATCGCGGCGACCGCCGGGATGTACCACGAGATCGGAATGTCGTGCTTGTCGAAGAGCCTGATCAGCCGGGGGATGCCCGTGAACGGCGCGTATTCGCCGACCGAGACGCCTACCGGATTGCTGTCGCCGCGGTTGAGCTGAATCGAGAAGTTGTCGGGATCGAACGAGAGACAGACGGCCACGCGAGCCCCGTTCGGCCAGCTCTTGGGAATCAGCTTGCGGCCGGCGCGCACGTGGTGCGCGACCTTTCTGATCTGGTCCTCATTCCACTGGAGGCCGGGCTGCCGTGCGGGGGCCTGGGCCTGCTGCGCGGCTGCCGCGGCCCCCCATACACACAGGAGCGACGCCGCGATGAGGAGTCGGGTAACCATGCGTGCTTCCTCCTTTGTTACGGTCGAAGCGTCAGCCGGTGCGCCGCGGTCGCGTCGACCGCCCGGCGGCTGTACGCCAGCGGGAAATATTCGCCGTTCGCCCATCCTGCCAGCAGATTTCCGTAGTAGCGGCTTTCGGGCTGTCCCGACTGTCCAGGGGCAATGCTGAACACCGACTTGTCCCAGTCGGAGAGGTCGAAGATCTGCCGCAGGCTCACCCCCGTGGCAGCCACGGTGCCGAACCCGCCGCCGTGCCGCTCGACAGACGGCAGATCGAACTCGCGCACCAGCGCGTGCGGGAACGCGCTCGTGTGAATGCGTCCGTACCGCCACTGGGTCCAGTCCGCCCCCAGCTCGCCGGCCAGCCTGGCCACCGCCTTCTTCAGGCCTGCCTCGATGGCGGGTCGCCGCTCGGCTGCTGGTGTGGCCCGGCTGCGGGCCGCCGGCTCGGCGGCGGTGGCCCACGTCACGTACAACGCCCCGGGCACGCTGGCTCCGGTGAGCACCGCGTCCCAGGAGGCGATCATCGCGCGCGCGCGCTCCGCGTCGGCGTCCTGCGCCGTCCAGCCCTGGAAGGCCGGAATATCGCTCGCGGCCTGCAGTGAATAGCCGTCGAGCTGCATCTTCTTGAAGTCGTCCACGGAGTACTGGCGATCGGGATCCAGCATCTGGCGGATCCGCGTGATCCGGGCGAACTCGACGCCGTTGGTCGAGTGATACATGACCGGCCGTCCCTGGTAATCGGGCGGATGGGTCTGGTTGTTCGCGGTGGCGACGTAGCCGCGCGCGGGGTTCATCTCGCGTGGCAGGTCGCTGCGGAACCCCTTCCACTCATACGCGCCGGTCCCGGGCACCGGCAGGCGGCCGTTCCATCCGTTCCGGTCCGGCGTGAGCGCCGAGAGCTGGAAGGCGATGTTGTCGTCGGCGTCGCCGCAGATCAGGTTGTGCGACGGCATCTTCCACCACATCGCGCGATCGAAGAAGTCGCGGCAGCCCTGGGCCTGGGCGAATCGCAGATTGCCGCGGTACGCCGCGGACCCTGGATCGTTGAGAATCGTCCGCACGGCGTACGCGCGGCGCGCCGCCGGGTCCTCGAAGAACACCGGGCCGTGGCGGCTGAACTTCAACTCCACGGTGCGGGGCGCCTCGCCCTTCACCGGGATCTCCTCGCGGACGATGCGGAGCGGCTCCCAGCCGTCCTGCCACCGGACGCGGTTGGGGTCCTCCGGATGCAGCTCCTCGACGTACACGTCGCTCACGTCGGTGCCGGCAAAGGTGAAGCCCCACGCCATCCGCTCGTTGTGCCCGAGATCGACGCCGACAAACGGCGGCTCGCTTGCGCCGATCACGTTCCAGCCGGGGGCGTTCAGGTGCACGTAGTAGCGCAGCGCCGGGGTCTCGAGGCGGCGATGCGGGTCGTTGGCCAGGATCACCTTGCCCGTGACCGACCGGCTGGCGCGGACCACCCAGTTGTTGCTGCCTTCCACGATCGGGTTGTCGAAGAGCGACA